>CABFVV010000013.1_pt1 | contig 127639 bp, 119 predicted proteins | sample 8864751 | NCBI WGS metagenome assembly CABFVV01 (sample SAMEA5735770, study PRJEB23740) | soil metagenome | biome: forest; feature: forest soil; material: soil | place: USA | collected 2013-10-13 | depth 0.1 m | reverse complement strand
CGCATCCCTTCCGCTTGTGCGAGCCGCGCGAGGTCGGTGATCGGGATGCCGACCAGTCCAAAGATGGTGTGGATGTCGTTCAGTTTCAGCGCGTCGATGACCAGATGGAATCCGTCGGTCGTTTCGGCCGCTTGTTGTGTCGAAGTCTCTTCTACTGTTTGCCGGTCGGCTTCTGCCATGATGCTGCTCCTTGGTCGCGGGACGTTATGGATTCGTCGTGAGTGGCGAGCTCACGTTGTTGTTCATTCAGGTGAGCCGCCTGGCGACGGCTGCAGGCGCGCTTCAGCGATCACTACGCCAGCCGGCGCGCCTGAGTTTTCGATCCAGCGTTTTCTCATGGGGGCGAGGATGAATTTCGCGGATACGGCTGCCGCGATCGACACCACCGCCGCCGAGATGAACACGGTGCTCCACCCGCCGCTGGCCGACAGCACCGATGCGAGCGGCACCAGCATCGAGGCGGTGCCCTTCGCGGTATAAAGCGTGCCGGCATTGGCCGCGGCGTATTTGCTGCCGAACGTGTCCGCGCAGGTCGCCGGGAAGATCGAGAAGATCTCGCCCCAGCACAGGAACACAGCGGCGGCGAAGAACATGAAGGCGTACGGGTTGTGGCCGAACTGCATGAGCCCCAGCAGTGCGACGCCCTCGCCGAGAAAGATCATGAACATCGTGTTTTCGCGGCCGATGCGGTCCGACAGAAACCCGCACAACGGACGCGTAAAACCGTTGCAGAAATTGTCGATTGACAGCGTCATCGTGAGCAGCGGCAGCGTGATGCCCATCAGGTTCACCGGCAGCTTGGCAAAGCCGAATTCCTTCGCGATCGGCCCAAGCTGTGCGGTGGCGATAATGCCGCCGGCTGCGACGAACACGAACATCAGATACAGCACCCAGAAGAGCGGCGAACGGATCATCTCGCCGGGCGTGTAGTCGATCTTGCTTGCGACCACGCGTTTGGCCGCGACCGCGAATGCGGGAGGTTTCGGCCGTACCAGCATGGTGGCGAGCAGCAGAATAGAGACGCCCTGGAAAATGCCGAAGAACATGAACGTGTGCTCGTAACCCGAGCGCTGGATCATGTTGGCGATTGGAATCACGGTGATGGCCGCGCCGGCGCCGAAACCTGCCGCAGTCAAGCCGGCCGCGAGACCGCGCTTGTCCGGAAACCATTTGAGTGCCGTGCCGACGCAGGTGCCATATACGCAACCCGCGCCGATACCGGCGATCACGGCTGCGATGTATAGCTCGGCGAGACTGCTCGCATGCGCGTCGATGATCCAGCCGAGCGCCGCGCACACCGAGCCGCCGATCACAACCGGGCGCGGCCCGAACTTGTCGACGAGCCAGCCTTCGATAGGCACGAGCCAGGTTTCAGTGACGATGAAGACCGTGAATGCGGTCTGAATGGCTGCCTGGCCCCAGTGGTGGGCGTTGTCCATCGGAACGACGAACAGCGTCCAGGCATATTGCAAATTCGCGACGAGCCCCATGCATACGATGCCGATCGCTAGCTGGACCCAGCGGTTTTGCCGGAACGGCGTACTGCCTGTCCCGGATACGTTGGAATGTCCCATGTCCTTCGTCTCCTGTATCTTCCGTCGCGCTCGAGCGGCGCGTTGGACCTACGTGATCGAATCGCTTCATCGCCGGTTTGTCTGTTGGCAATCAAGCGCCATTGGTCGGCCAGAGGGAATTGCACTGACGAAAACCTTTGCCCGTCGATCTCACCACAACTGGGTAAAAGGCGTTTCGCGTGGAGCGCTTCTGAAGGATGCTGCGCGCGAACAGCGATAAGTAAAAGTTAAAACATTTTATGGTTTGCATTAGGCATACCTAATGGATGGGTATACCTGTTCTGACAACGGGGTCATGAGATGTCCGGGCATTCTGACTTCGTCGATGCCGTCGGCAGGGGAACGAGCATATAAACAAAACGTTATAGTCTTTCGAAGTAACTTTAACTGTTGTTTATCTATACGCGCTCCTATTCTTGGTCATGTCAATTTGCCTGAAGGAGACGACCATGAACCCGTCCCAGTTCGACGCCCGCGACAGCGCGCACGATGCGGAAGTAGAGGCGCAACTGTGCGCCTATAACAGCGCTTTCGAAGAACTCGGCCTGCGCTTCCGTTGGGATGCGCGCACGCTGGCGTTGCTAGCCATGATCGACGATGAAGAGGCGCAGATTGCCGCGTACATCGAAGCACATCACGCGCACTTGCTGAAAGCGTATAGCGCCGGGTTTCTGAGCCGGGCCATCCTCGAGAAGAAAAAAGCGCGCTATCCAGCGTGCGTATCGATGCGCGTCGAAAGCGCGCCGCATGTGACCCAGGCGGTAGGTCAGCCGCAGATGAGCAGTTGGCGCGAGCGCTTGTCGTACGAGGTGGAGCTGCCGGCGCTGGTTGGTGTTTAGACGTGGCAGACGAATTTCTGCTGGCGGGAGCCCTGGATCGACGACGTTTGTTGTTTGTTGTTTGTTGAGTCGATCCGGGCGTTGCATCAAATCCGTCGTCAGGCGGTAAATTACTCGCTCGCAGACTCGACGGGGACCGCGGCGTCTCGTGCGGGCCGGCGTACGGCTCGCACCTTCCCGCTGTTTCCGCCGCCGCAGAAGAACAGATCGCCGCCATCGGCTTCCAGCCCCGACACGATCAGGCCGGGCGGCATCTCCAGGCTCTCCAGCACTTCTCCCGTACCAGGATCGACTCGCCTCAACTCGCTCGCTTCATCTTCCCAGGTGCCGTGCCAGAGCTCTCCGTTGCTCCAGGTGACGCCGGTGACGAAGCGGTTGGACTGGATAGTGCGCAGAATCGCCCCGGTTTGGGGATCGACCTGGTGGATCTTCCGGTCCTTATACCGCCCCACCCAGAGCATTCCTTCGGCCCACGCGAGCCCCGAGTTGCCCCCGCCGCCGGGTGCGGGAATGGTGGCGAGCACGCGGCCGGTATCCGGATCGATCTTCTGGATGAGGTCGTCGGCGATCTGAAACAGGTGCTGGCCGTCGAAGGCCGTGCCTGCCTGCGCTGCGACGTCGAACGAGCGCAGCGTTTCTCCGCTCACCGGATCGAAGGCGTTCAGCTTGTCTCCGGCGGCAATCCAGACATGCTGACCGTCATAGGTGACGCCCCCCACCTGGCTGACACCCGGAAAGGGCCCATATTCACGGACGATTTTGGCGGCTGATTTGTTCATGTTTTCATCCTAATCACTCGGTAGGGGGAGCGGGGAGTAACAAAGTCGTCGTGAATCCGGGCATGGGCGGCGTCATCCAGCGTCGCGCGCGCCCGCGGCCGAACGACTGCACCTTGCCGGCTGCCGCCAGCGAATCGAGCGCCCGCTGCATGGTGCGCTGACTGGCATCCAGTGCAATCGCGAGCGCCGAGCTCGACCACGACTCACCGTCGGCGAGGAAGGCGAGCACCATCGCATGCGGTTCTTCGACCGGCCGCGCGAGCACGACGACCTCGCGCGCGCCGTGCGGCACCAGCGCAAAACCGCGCTTCGTCGCGCTCACGCCGGCCAGCGGCCCAAGCAACGCGCGAAGCCGCCCGACTTCGACGCGCAGCCGTGCGCGATGCGATTCATCGGCATGCCTCGTCCGGAATGCGCGCGCGATGAGTGTGTCCCTCGATACGTCTTCGGGCCACGCTTCGGCCAGTGCGCGTGCGAGCGCGAACAACACCGGACGCCTCGCTAGCGGGACCACGATGTTTGCTTCACGCACGACATAACGGCACGCGTCCACCACGAGCGCCTTCGACGCCAGTAACGCCTCAATCTCCTCGAGCACGAGCAAACGCTCTTCGCCGTGTGCGATCAGACGAGCCGCGGGCGTGTCCAGCAGTAGGCGTGCGCTGTCGACCTCCGCCGTCAGCGATGGGATACCTGCGTGACGCGCGGCCTGCTCGGCTTTCGCTAGCGCAGCGCGCGCTGTTTTCGTCTGGAGGCGGCGCATCGCGATTCCCGCGACGACCAGCTCGTGGGCGGCGCGCAGCGCGGGCGGGAAGGGTGCGGGATCGAGGTGGGCGAGCAGGCGCTCGGCCTCGTCGAGGCGCCCGATCAGGAGGAGGCGCCGGACTTCGAGATACCGCGCATGCGCGGCGTTCAGCCCGTCACCGTGGGCTTCGAGCGTCGCTCGCGCGGCGTCGAGCGCCTTCGCGGGCCAGCCCAGATCGCGCGAGGCGAGCGCGATTTCAGCCTCGGCGACTACGCACCGCGCGCGGGCCACCGGCGCTTTCGGGCCGAAGGCGCGCGCCGCACTTCGCACCAACGCTTTCGCCCGAACGAGATCGCCGAGCTGCGCCATCGCGATGCCTCGCAGCGCGAGCGCAGGGGCGTCGTCGCGCAAGGCGACCCGGTTCAGTGCGCCGAGCGGGTCGCCCGCCGCGAGCGCACGTGCCGCGGCCGTCACTAGCGAGTCCATGGTCTATTCGAATCCCGCCACACTTGTCACTCCCACCGTTCGGGTGCCCGTGGCTAATCTAGCACGACCACCAACCAGTTCGTCGTCTCGACAACTGAACGAACGACGAAGGACTCCCAAGGAGGGAATCATGACCACGACACATACAACCGGGACGCGTGACCAGTGGCTGGCGGCGCGGCTCGATCTGCTCAAGGCAGAGAAGGCGCTCACGCGGCAGAGCGACGCGCTGGTGCAGCAACGGCAGGCACTGCCCTGGGTGAGAATCGACAAGGCATACACATTCGAAACTGCTGCGGGAAGGGCGTCATTGGCGGATCTCTTCAAAGGACGCTCGCAGCTTCTCGTGTACCACTTCATGTTCGGACCCGACTACAAGGCGGGGTGCCCGTCGTGCTCATCGATCGCCGATGGGTTCGACGGCGTCGTCGTTCATCTGGCAAATCATGACGTCACGCTGACGGCGGTGTCGCGGGCGCCGTTCGAGAAGCTGCAGACGTACCAGCGCCGGATGGGCTGGACGTTCCCCTGGGCGTCATCGGCTGGCAGCGACTTCAACTTCGACTTCAACATCGCGTTCACCGAGGCGCAGCAGCGTGAAGGAAGCATCGAATACAACTACGAGCGCGGCGGCCACGCGATGGACGAAACGCAGGTCGTTCCGGAGCCCGTCGCCCAGTTCGCGGCCACCTGCGGAACTGACGCGGCGACGTACACGCGCGACAGGCCGGGCCTGAGTGCGTTCGTACTCGAGGACGGCGTCGTCTACCACACGTATTCCACCTATGCGCGCGGCGTGGACGGCATCTGGGGCATGTACCAGTTGCTCGACCGCGCGCCCAAGGGGCGCAACGAGACGGGCGTCTGGTGGAAGCGTCACGACGAGTACGAGACGACGCGCTGAGCCGGGCGATGGAACACGTTAGCGCAACCGGGGGCTGCGAAATGTCGGGACGTGCGATCGAAGCGCGAGTTTCGCAGCGGGCTTTCTTCGGCGTCTCGGCGTTACTCTTCACCGTCAGCACGGCGGTGACAATCGCCGGCGCCGCGTCCATGTCGGCGATGGGTGAGATGCCGATGCCCGGCGGCTGGACGATGTCGGTGGCATGGATGCCGATGTGCGGACAGAAGTGGCCAGGCCTCGCGGCGTCGTTCCTCGGTATGTGGATCGTGATGATGGTCGCGATGATGCTGCCATCTCTCGTTCCCATGCTGTGGCGCTACCGCGAGGCCGTCGGCGGGGCAAGCGTAACGGGCCTGGGCTGGCTGACGGTGATGGTGGGCGTGGGGTACTTCTTCGTGTGGACCGCGTTCGGCATAGCCGCATTTCCGCTCGGCGCCGCGCTGGCGGCGCTCGAGATGCAACAGCCGGCGCTGGCGCGCGCCGTTCCGTTCGCAGTCGGTGTGATTGTGCTGATCGCCGGGGCGCTGCAGTTCACTGCGTGGAAGACCCGGCGCCTTGCCTGCTGTCGCGAGACACCAAGGCGCTGCCTCATGTCGTCCGCATTGCCCGCCGACGCCACCACGGCATGGCGCCACGGTCTACGCCTCGGCCTCCACTGCAGCTACTGCTGTGCCGGCCTGACGACGGTCCTGCTCGTTGCCGGGGGCATGGATTTGCGTGTGATGGCTGCTGTGACGGCGGCCATCACCGTTGAACGTCTTGCACCGCGTGGTGAGCGGGCGGCGCGCGTGATTGGGGTCGGTATCGTCGGCGCAGGCGTGTTCCTGATCGCACGAGCCGTGGGCTTGGGATGAGTCACCCGCCCCTTGACGATGACAATCAGTCCGTCACGCCGCCGTAGTTGCGTTGTCCCCGCAGACGCATCGCGATACGGCCAAACGCGCGCCATTGCTGTGCGATCAACCCGTCACCATAGGAACGCGCTGCGCCGTGCGGCACGGGCAACTGGTCACGAATGCCGGTCGGCTCAACAGTGCGGTCCCACGACGCGGTCCTGAACATCATGTCCCACCACGGAAACAGCACGCCGAAGTTACAGCCGTAGCGCGTGCCTTCATGGCCGTAGCCAATTGCGTGATGACGCCGATGAAAAATCGGGCTCACGATCACGCGTTCGAGCAGCCATCCATACGGCAGGCGCGCGTTCACGTGCTGCACGCTCTGCATGAAGTTGCCGACCGCAACCAGCACGACGAACTGCGTCGGCTGCACACCGATGAACAGCGAAATCGCGGCGAAGAACGCGGCCTGAATGATGTCGTCGAGAAAGTGATTGCGATCGTCGGCCCACAACGACATCTGCTGCTGGCTGTGGTGCACCGCGTGCAGTTCCCACCACACGCCGAAGCGATGCTGCCAGCGGTGATACCAGTACCCGAAGAAATCGAGCACGATCAGGTAGATGAGGAACGACACGACCGGCTGATCGGTGACGCCCGGCCACAGTCCGTCGATGTCGATGTTCGGCACGTTGTAGATCGCCATCAGACTCTGCCAGTGATTGAACACCGGCTGCAGCATGAAGAAGAACGCGATATTGATGATGCCGAGCTTGGCGATCCACGTGTAGATCACATCGGCGCGCAGCGCTTTTCGATCGGACCACGCCTCGACGGGCCGCAGCGCTTCCAGCGGCCGCAAGGCGATATACGTGACCAGGATTTCCAGCACGCCGACGATGACCCAATAGAGTGCATCGTAAGTGTCCTCGTCGTATCCCATCAGGCCGAAGCGATAGAAAAACGGCTGCACCACGTCGACGTACAGGAGTGTCTGCAGCGTCGAGATGCCGTTGTCGAGTAGGGCGAGGATTTCGTGAATCATCAAAAACCTCTTGAAATTGCGGGTGCTGTCATCAAAACGAAAGCCTGTTCAGTCTGGATTGGGCGCATACACGGGCGCACGGTTGGCGAAATACAAACCATGCGGTGAACGTCCGACCGCGATCGTGTCGATAAGTTTATGCGTTGTCAGATCAATGATGCCGACATGCCGCGAAAAACGGAATGTGACCCACAGGTAGCGGTGATCCGCCGACAGTTCCATGTCGTCAGGGCCGGGCATGAGCCCTGTGATGTCGGCGGTCTTCGTCAGCGTGTTGTAATCGAGAATGCTGATCGTGCTTTCCACACGGTTCGTGAGCGCTATGTGCTGGCCGTCGTCGAGATTGCGGAAGTTGTGCGCGCCGCGCCCTGTCTGGATTCTTTTCACAACTTGCTGTTTGTGCCAGTCGACCACGGCCACATCGTCTTCGCCCGTCATACCGATCAACAGATAGCGGTCGCCCGGCGTCATCCAGAGGCCGGCGGGTGTATTGCCCACATGCAGTTTCCAGAGCACCGTCTGCGTCGCCAGATCGATCGCGGCCACTTCGCCGGTGTCTTGCAGTGTGACGAACACGGTCTTGCTGTCGGACGAGAACGTCATGTGACTCGGCGTCTTCGAGAGCGGGACGCGTTTGGCGAGCGTCATGTTCTGGCCGTCGTAGTGATACACGTCGACGCGATCCAGCCGCAGACCTGCCGTCACGAACCATTTGTGATCGGGCGAGAAACCGAGCTGATAGGGATCTTCGATATCGTCGACCTTGCGCTGCACACGGCCGCTGTGTGGATCGAGAAACATCAGATCGTTCGAGATCGAATCCGCGACGATAAGCGAGTGGCCGTCGGGCGTGATCATCAGATGGTGCGGTTCCTTACCGGTCGGCTCCGTGCCGATCACCTTATGCGTGGCGGGATCGATCAGCGTCAGTTTGGCTTCGCCGGAGTCGAGCACGATCACGTTGTCGGCTGCCTGCGCCGGCATCGCCATGGTTAGCGTGCAATACGTCAGCGCAGCAAGCGCGCCGGTCTTTGTAATCGAAACGATAGAAAGTGGCATCTGAACGATAGACAGGCAGGAAAACAATTTGGGGGAACATCATGGCGGCGGGCGCAGGGGATTCAGCGCGTGTGGATCGTGCCTAAGCCGCGCTCAAACCGTTAACGGCTTAACGCGCCACTTCGCTCTGTCGATGACACGCGGCGCGTTGTTATTTGTATGAAGGGTTTGACGCTGGCTGAGGCAACGTCAGAGGGGAAAATGAAAAGGCGCGGCTGACAACAGCGCGCGCTTTTGATCTGATAACTGCTGCCTGGTTCTTCTACTCGCGGACACCGTCAATCGAAATCGAACATGTCGAAAAGCGAGCGTTTCTTCTTGTGTCCCCGATAATCCGTCCGGTGATTGTCATACGTGCGGTTGTTGTCGTACGCATGGTCGCGATGCCGTTCCCGATCTCGATCCGAATGGCTGTCCCGACTCGTGCGTGCGGTAGCGTTAGTCTGCGCGTCATCGCTCCCGGCGTCCTGCGCAATCAGCTTGTCGAGTTCCCCGCGATCAAGCCAGATGCCCCGGCAGACCGGGCAGTAGTCGATTTCGATCGAGCGTCGCTCGGTCATCAGCAAGTCAGTGGTCTTGCAAACGGGACATTTCATTTCGTTGCTCCTCAAGGGTATAAAAATTCATCGCGCGCTCATTGCTCCGCGCTAACCATCCGCTTCGAATTCGCCCGGCGCACGAGCATGTTGAGTGCCTCGACAAACGCGGAGAACGCCATAGCCGCGTAGATGTAAGCCTTCGGCACGTGTGAACCAAAACCTTCTGCGATTAACGTCATGCCGATCACGAGCAGGAAACCGAGCGCGAGCATGACGATGGTCGGATTGCGATCGATAAAGCGCGACAGCGGGTTGGCGGCGAATAGCATCACGGTGACCGCTGCAATCACGGCAACGAACATGATCGGCATGTGCTCGGTCATGCCGACTGCAGTGATGATGCTGTCGACTGAAAACACGATATCGAGCACGAGGATCTGTCCAATCGCAGCCATGGCGGTCAACTGCACGGTTGTGCTCGCCTTGTCGCGTACTTCTTCCGCGTGGACGACGTGATGGCGAATTTCGCTTGTCGCCTTCCAGACGAGGAACAGGCCGCCGCCGAGCAGGATCAGATCGCGCCATGAAAACGCGTGGCCGAACAGCGTCACGGCGGGCGCGGTCAGTTGCGCAATCCACGCGACGGTGCCGAGCAGGGCGAGCCGGAGCACGAGCGCAAGCATGATGCCCATGCGCTGAACGCGAGCGCGCTGTGCTTCCGGCAGCTTGTTGCTGAGGATCGAGATGAAGATCAGATTGTCGATGCCGAGCACGATTTCCATCACGACCAGCGTGAGAAGCGCAGCCCATGCGGCGGGATCGGCAGCGAGTATGAGTAAAGAGTCCATGGGGTCCGTAAGCAAAGGGTGACAGGCAACGTCGGTATGCCGTCATCATCGCTGCCTTCATGGTTCGGATAAATCAGTGATAATCTGAGCGATATATCGATTTTTTCGAAGTATCGCCAACATGCTCAACTATCGCCATCTCTACTATTTCTGGATCGTCGTGAAGGAGGGCGGCTTCGCGCGTGCGGCCGAGCGTCTCGACATGGCGGTTCAGACGATCAGCGCGCAGGTGCGCGAACTGGAAAAATCGATCGGGCGCCAATTGCTGAAACCGGCGGGGCGCGGCGTCACGATGACTGAAGCCGGCGAGACGGCCTTTAATCGCGCGGAACAGATTTTTCAGATCGGCGAGGCGCTGCTCGACGAGATGCGCGAGGCGGGTGGTGAACGTGTTGCCCGGCTTGCAGTGGGTCTTTCCGACGGCATCTCAAAGCTCGCCGCGCACGCGCTGCTCGCGCCGGTGCTCGACACGCCGTCGCTCAGGCTGCTCTGCCACGAGGGCGAACATGCGCAGTTGCTGTCGGAGCTCGCGCTCCATCGGCTCGATCTCGTGCTGGCGTGCCAGCCTGCGCCGCACAATGCGGACCTGCGCGTCGTGAGCCAGCGCCTCGTCGGTTCGCCCGTCGACTGGTATGGCCCAGCGGAGATCATCCGCAAGTCCGCCCGTACCGGCTTTCCGCAATGCCTGGCCGGGCTGCCTGTGCTCCTGCCCACCGGGCACGGCGCGTTGCGCGCGCGGCTCGACCGGTGGTTCGAAACCGAAGGGATCCGGCCGCGGATCGTCGGGGAATTCGAAGACAGCGCGTTGATGGCGGTGTTCGCCGCGCGTGGCCTCGGCGTGTTTCCGCTCGCGGAACTGGGCGCGGGGGATGTGGCGCTGCTGCGCGGACTGCGCTGGCTCGGTCGAGCGGAAGGCGTGGTCGAAGAAATCCACGCAATCCGCTCGCGGCGCGGGCAACATCATGCGCTCGCTTCTCAGGTGGTCGCTGCCGGGCGTGCGTGAGTGTACGGCGCGTCTGGCAACGGGATGTGCCGGCTTGCTCCCTGGATCGGCTTAGGCCCCCACGCGTTGAACACAGCAGCGAGCAAGGCAATTTCGCCATCCGCCAGATAGTTGTCCACGATCGCGACGGCGATACACAGGCGCATCACCTTGCGCCGCAGCGCGGGGTCGTCGATCTCATCTAACAACGTGGTGAGCAGGGCAGCGCCGAGCTGGCCGACCGGCGGCGCGAACGGCGTGTTCGCGACCGACTGGTCCTCGCACAGCGTTTGCACGATCTGCGCGAATTGCTCTGGTGCGAGGCCAAGTCGGCCCGCTATATCCAGGTTTTCGAGGGCGAGCTCTTCCGAGCTGCTGACGTGTCCGTCGGAAGTGAGTGCCAGCGCGACGATACGTGCGGCGGCTTGAGGACTGTTGCGCGGATAGGTTCGCATGTTTGGGCTCCTGGCGCGGACAATGTCCGCAGTGGTGATGAGCCTCAGTCTGCGTCAGGTTGGGGAACGGATAAATCTGCTAATCCGGGAGCGAAGATTCGGAAAAACCGAAGCTTCCGCAGCAGACTGAACGAAGCCTCGCCGTTCAGCGCGATGCAAAACACCCTATCGGATAAGATACGGCTCGCCGCAATTTTCCGAATAGAAGGAGTGCTTTCAGTGATTCAACCGAGCAACGTGTTCAAGGACAACCTCGCCCAACTGCCGGCCATCGACGGTATCGAACGTATCGAACTGCTCGACGGCAAGGGCGCCGTGGTGGCCAGCATCGAGAACAAGCCGGGCAAACAGGGTTCGCTCGCGGTGTACAACTATCTGCAGCAGGCCTTCGGCACGCTGGACGCCAAGGCAGCCGAACACGGCCTCGCGGTGTTCGCCGAGCATACGGCCGATGCGCGCAACCGTCCGGGTGCACACCCGAACGTCGACCATCTGCTCGCGATTGTGGCCGGTGGGGAAGCGTTGCGCATCGATGTTGTCGCAGCGGCCTGAGCGCGCCGTCGTTGCACGGCGCGGCGTGGATCGCGTGATATCGGTCCGCGCCGTAACCCATACCGGTTGACCGTGGCGTCCCTGCCTACGGATGACTACCTGACTCTTCAGCGGCAAGAATAAAGTCGACGAACGCCCTGAGCGGAGCCGGCATATGCGTCCGGCTCGGGTAGTACAGAAACGGTCCAGTGAAGGTTTGACACCACTCGCCGAGCACAGGTACGAGCGCGCCTTGCTCTATTGCCGGCCGCAGAAATTCATCGAACGAATAGACGATTCCCAGTCCCGCGATGGCCGCGCCTCGTTCCAGTTCGATCACGGAGGCGATCATCGGTCCGTTTGGCTCGATCCGCACGACGTCGTCGCCTCGCTTGAATTCCCATGTCGCGAGCACGCCGCTGTCGAAGCGGTGTCCGATACACGCGTGGTTCAACAGTTCGCCCGGATGTTGCGGTATGCCGCGGGCCGCGAGGTAGGACGGCGCGGCCGCCGCGACGAAATGTTGAACGCGCGGGCCGATCGGCACGGCGATCATGTCGCGCTCGAGGCGTTCGTCGTAGCGGATGCCGGCATCGAAGCCCGCCGCGAGGATATCGATGAACGTGTCGTTGGTGCCGACGTCCACGGTGATACCCGGATGAGCGGCGAGGAAGCGGGATAGAAGGGCAGGCAGAATTTCTCTTGCCGCGATCGACGGAACGTTTAATCTCAGTGTTCCAGTGGGACTCTCGCGAAAGAGGTTCACCGCATCCAGCGCGATTGAGATTTCCCCGAAGGCCGGCGCGAGCCGTTCAAAAAGACGCTGCCCGGCTTCCGTTGGCGTGACGCTGCGCGTCGTGCGGTTGAGCAGCCTGACGCCGAGCTGCTGTTCGAGCCTTCGAACCGCTTCGCTAAGCGATGAGGCTGACACGCCGCCCGTCAGTGCGGCATGGCGGAACCCGCGTGCCCGGGTGACGGCGACAAATGCTTTCAAATCGGACAGGTCGGGTTCCTGCATTGTTCGCTTTTCCGCACGGGTCATCCGGATTGAGATGGATTATCGCACGCTGGAAATCGACCGATACTTCAGCGCAAGCGCCTTGCTTGCGGCGCACCTACCGAGGAACATCATGAAGCAACTTCAACTGGGTAAGACGGGTCCGCAAAGCTCCGCCATCGGTCTTGGCTGCATGGGGATGTCGGGCATGTACGGTCCGTCCGATCGCGCTGAAAGCATCGCAACGATCCACGCCGCGCTCGAAGCCGGCATCACGCTGCTCGATACCGGCGATTTCTACGGCTCCGGCCACAACGAAATCCTGATCGGCGAGGCCCTGAAAAGCGCGCCGCCGTCACGCCGCGACTCGGCGATCATCAGCGTGAAATTCGGGGCCATGCGCGACCCCGCTGGTGGCTGGTCGCTCTACGATGCGCGTCCCGCGGCGGTCAAAAACTTTCTTGCCTACTCGCTGCAGCGGCTGGGCGTCGATCATATCGACATCTACCGCCCTGCGCGGCTCGATCCCGACGTACCTGTCGAAGACACGGTCGGGGCGATCGCCGACATGATCAAAGCCGGCTATGTGCGGCACGTCGGCTTGTCCGAAGTGGGCGCGACGACCATTCGCCGTGCGGCGGCGGTGCACCCGGTGAGTGACCTGCAGATCGAGTACTCGCTGATTTCACGTGGCATTGAAGACGAGATCCTGCCGACGTGCCGCGAACTCGGGATCGGCGTGACGGCGTACGGCGTGTTATCCCGCGGTTTGATCAGCGGCCACTGGAGCAAGGAATCCGCGGGGAAAGGCGATTTTCGCGCCATGAGTCCGCGCTTTCAGGGCGACAACGTCGATCACAACCTCGCGCTGGTGGATGCGCTGCGCAAGGTGGCCGATGCAAAAAGCGTTTCGGTTGCGCAGATTGCGATTGCGTGGGTCGCGGCTCAAGGCAGCGATATCGTGCCGCTCGTGGGCGCACGTCGGCGCGATCGTCTTGCCGAAGCACTCGGTGCGGTTGATGTGACGCTCAGCGCGGAGGATCTGGCCGCGATCGCGCAGGCAGTGCCGCGCGGAGCTGCCGCAGGTGAACGTTATGCAGCGGCGCAAATGGCGCATCTCGACAGCGAACAGGGGAGTAAGGGCCACGCTGCCTGATGCGTTGACGGGTCGTGCAAACCGGGTGAGCCACGCACGGTTGAATGCGCCGCGGCGTGGCCTCACCCTGTTGTCAGTGCGTCAGAAACGGTGGTCCTGATCAGTACCCGGCGTGAACGAAACGCCGCGCAATACCTCACCAAAGCCCGCGCCTCGCAAGGCGACAAATTTCTCGCGAGCGGCGCCGGACACAGTCGTATTCGCGAGCAGGTCGCGAATGGCTACCAGCTTGTTCGGATCGGCGCCCACATCGCCGTTGCCGCTGATGGTCGACGTCATTGCCCAGAGCGTGACTGTGCCGTCATTTTCGACGCGGCCAGTCAGGTTGCGCAGCCCATCCGCCGCCGGTGCCCACGGCAGTCCAGTCGCCGTATTGGAGCCGGTCGGATATCCGGAGACCGTGTATTGCTGGCCCAGGTTCAGACCCGCCTGCAGGGTGTAGGCGAGCGTCCACTTTTTCGCACCGGCGTTATACACCCACTTCTGCAGACCCGCGCCAGTCTGCGCGGCCGCATGCGTGTAAAGATCGGGGCCACCCGTGTAACCATCGCCCTCGTCCGCGACATAGAGCGTCGTCGCGTTGGCGAACCAGAGGCCAAACGGAAAGGAGAGCGTAGTCGCGGTCTTGTTGGGTGTCGACGGAAAGCCGGCCAGCACGCACATATTGCTTGGCAGTCCGTTGGTTTGGACCGTCGCGGCGTCGTAAGCAAGCGCCTTGCTGGGCAATGCCGCATTGGCGGCCGGCACACCCGTGCCAGACGGGCAGGCGTTTCCAGTGGTATCCACAAAGTACACCGTGTTTACGCCGTTGCTGCCGCTGCCCTTCGTAAAGTAGAGGACATTGTTGAATACGGTCATGCCCCGGAAGTTGTCGTCCTTGCCGATCTTGTCCGCCGGCTTGCCAAGTTCAGTGACCGAGAAGCTGGCGACCGGCGTCGGCGCGCCTGGATCCTGCTGCGCCTCATGCTTCTTCGTCGCGTCGATGAATTGTGCGCCGGCGCCGAGGATCACGCCGGCCGGTTGCGGATTGGCACCGTTACCCGCGTTGCCCGCTGTGTAGAAAAAATCTTCGCCATCGCGGTTATTCAGAATCGCCGAACGGCCGTTGTTGCCGCTATATGCATTCGTCTCGGTGATGCGGAAGTGCCCATCACGGTCGACGCGTGCGACTGCCCGATAGTAATTCTGCCCCACCGGATTAGTGGGATCGACGACGCCTGGCGCGTTCGAATTGGAGACGTCCAGCGTATTCACCGGCGCCACATACCCCATAAAGGTCAGGTACTGGCCGTCGAGCGAAAGGTGCAGGCCGAGTTCAGATTTGGAGCTGAAGCTGGTGACGAGTTGGTCACGTCGCGGCGTTTTCTGCAAACTGTTGGGCACTTCGAGCGAGCTGACCCACTCGCCGGACGGCGTGAGCTGATCGAGAAAGATCCGCGACGTGATGCCGAAGCTGCCGTCATAGCCGTCGTTGTTCCACACGTACGGATAGGTGCCGTCGCTCGGCGCGCCAGTGGCCGCGCTACAGCCGCCCTGAGTGGCTCCGCAATTCGGCGGCAGGACCGCGCCAACCTGAACGTTGCTTGACTGGTTGTCGTACACGCTTCGACTTACAACCAGTAAGCCTGGTTCAAAGCGACTTTCACCGCGGAAATCGGACTGTTCGGCATGTGCGTTGAGGGCGGCGGCGCAGAGCACCAGTGCTACCGTGGAGGCTGGTCGGGGAAATGACAGGCGGCGTGTCGCGTTGCAGACGGGAGTCGTTTTCATCTGTAGGTTCCGGGTGGGGAGGTGGAAGTTCTTTTCAGACGGACTAGCACGTACAACCCGGTTACCGTAACAACGCATGATGAAGGATTAGTGGCGGCGACTTCGGTGCAAACCCCCATTGCGTATCGGCCTATCCGCTTCCCATTACGCAACGCAAATGGGAAGCGGATAGTGTCAGCATTTATTCAGAAAAATCAGTCGATGCCGACAACGCCTTCCAGGTTTCGGTTTCCTGCGTGACATAGGCATTCTTCTCAGCGATCGCCTTCAGCGTGTCGGTGCCAAGCGGCAGCCGCAGCGGAGGCGTTGGTGCGTCGACCAGATCGACCATGGCGGCCGCGAGTTTCTCCGGGTTGCCCGGCTGGTTGTGGTTCATGCCGGTAGCGAGCCGGCGAACAGCTCCTGACGTCTCGTCATAGTCGGCAATCACGTTCCCAGCAACAACAAGCGATGACGCGTCGAGAAAGTCCGTACGGAAGTATCCAGGCTCCACGACCGTTGCGTGAATGCCGAGCGGCTTCAGCTCGGCGTGCAATGCCTCGGTCAAGCCTTCAACTGCGAACTTGGTCGAACAATAGGCGCCGAACCCGGCGGCTGACCGATAGCCGCCGATCGACGACATATTGATGATGTGACCGGCCCGCTGGGCGCGCATCACCGGCAGAACGGCGCGCGTGATATTCAGCAAGCCGAATACGTTCGTGTCGTACATGCGGCGCACATCGGCATCGCTTGACTCCTCGATGGCGCCAAGCAAACCGAAGCCCGCGTTATTGACCAGAACGTCGATCCGGCCGAATCGTTCAACTGCGGCTTGAACCGCGGCCTTCGCCTGGGCTTCGTCGGTCACGTCCAGCGCGACGGGAAGGAGTGCCGGCGAGTGACCGAAGCGCTCGGCGATCGCTGCGACATTGCGGCCGGTAGCAACGACCGCGTTGCCGTCAGCCAGGGCTGCCTGGGCGATCAGCGCGCCGAGGCCGCGCGTTGCGCCGGTGATGAACCAGACGCGCTTGAAGCCGTTGTTCGTGTTGTTAGCCATGATGTTTCTCCTACGGTTCGGGTGAAAGTGAACGAATAATAGGAGTGTCGATTGGCATAAACTAGAGGCTGATTGGTAGACTGATAATCAACTTTTATTTGCTAATTCGGGCGGCCATGAACGAAGTACGCGCGATCACGATATTCGTCCGGGCCGCGGCGCTGGGAAGCCTGCGCAAGGCCGCCGTGGATCAGGGCATCTCGCCGCAGGCCGCGAGCCACGCGGTCATGCAACTGGAAAAGGAGCTGGGGGTTCGGCTTTTCCACCGAACCACACGCAAGTTGAGTTTGACCGAGGAGGGGCAGGGGCTTCTGGACAACGTGAGACCTGCGTTGGCGATACTGTCGTCGGCACTCGACGACGCGCGGCGATCGAAAGAGGCGATTGCGGGCCCGTTGCGGGTGAGTGCACCAAGTGCATTCTGGCGCACCGTGCTATGGCCATATTTCCTGGAATTCGCCGAATTGCACCCGAATGTGCAACTGGACGTGCAGTTCGACGATCACTTCACCGACCTCGTCAGCGATCGCGCCGATGTTGGCTTTCGCGGTGGTTCGCCGCCGTCGGGCGGCACGATCGCGAGACGGCTGTTGCCGATCCAACTGATTGTCTGTGCCTCGCCTGCCTATCTCGAGCGTTATGGCGCGCCGCGGACCATCGACGAGCTCGACGGGCACCGTTGCACCGGCTATCGACGGGCGAATACCGGCAAGCAGGCTCCGTGGGAATTTCTGATCGGTGACGAGATCGCCTATCGCGACGTCGCAGCTAGCTTATGCGTCAATGACACGGACGCGGAGACCCAAGCCGTGCTGGCGGGACTCGCAATCGGTCAACTCGGCAGCTTTTCGGCGACCCTGCCCATCAAACGTGGCGAACTTGTTCCGCTGCTCGTCAGGCATGTCACGCAGCGTGAGGCCATCTACGTCTACTATCGCCATCGAACCGAGCAACCGCTGCGCGTGAGGACGTTCATCGACTTTATGGTCGAGCGCCTCGCGGGGAACAGGGATTTCTATCTCGAGCCGTCTGAGCTTCGTGCTGCGCGTTGAACGTGCCGGGTTCAGATAAGCCTCTGAACGGGGATAACGTACTGCAGCGTTAGCGAGTTAGCTTGCGGACGTCATGTGATGAGGCGGCCGGCAGCGATGCTTTATGTCTTCGGCAACGTGGATTTGCCGCTCCGTTTGCGCGGCTTCGGTTCGACACCTACGCGCGGGTCGCGTGCGAGCACGAGCGCCGTCATGGTTTCGACGGTGGTTTCAAAAGCCGGATCGTCTTGCGGCACATAAAGCCATTTTCCAAGCACCGGATGCGGCCGCAAAGCGGGTACTTCTTCAATGAGCGCGGCGTGGCGTTCGTGCGAGGTGCACACCAGCAAGCCATTCCACGGCTTGTCGCGATCGGCGGCAATCAGACATAGCAGGCCGTCGATATAGGCGGCATCGCTGCCGAACATCCGTTTGCGAATATAGGTGGCGTCGCGCTCGAATGCGTCGAAGATCCAGACGAGCGAGTTGCGGATGGAAGAGGGCATCGGTGTGAAATCCCAGGGGCAATGAGCGATGTTAACCAATGTCTGCTTTCGCTGCCTATGACTGATCGTCGAGAGTCGACCTCGGCGTATCTGAGCGCCGCCTCCTCCGGCAATTGCGTTTCATAAGCGTTTCCTATCGTGCAAGAACGAACCCGTCTTGGCGCGATTTGCGGGGGCGATATACCGTTATATCCGTGTTGCAGCGGTGTCGTGCCTACTCGTTCCTGATCTGCATGAGCCGCTCCCCTTACATCCGGAAGCGAAGATCGACCATGTACAAAGCCATCAGGAAGAACCCGTCGGCGGCTCAGGCTGCCGAAACGATCCTTAGCGCGTTGCGCGACATCCCCGTCTCTGCGCTCAGCGACAACATGCATCGCAACATCGGCAGTGTGGGCCTGCACCCGTATCAGCGGCCCGGCAAGAAGACGATGGCCGGTACCGCGGTCACGGTGCGCTCGCGTGGCGGGGATAACCTGACTTACCTGCGCGCCCTGGAGTTTTGCCGTCCAGGGGACGTACTGGTCGTGGATGCTGGTGGTGATCTCAACAACGCCGTGGTCGGCGGCATTCTGTCGTTCTACGCGGCCCACATCGGCGTTGTTGGTTTGGTGGTAGATGGTGCGATCCGTGACGTCGCGGAAATCCGCGATCGGGATTTTCCGGTTTACGCCCGTGGGGTCACGCATCGGGGGCCGTATAAAGACGGTCCGGGTGAAATCAATGTGCCGGTGTCGGTCGGCGGCATGGTGGTCAATCCGGGGGATATCGTGGTCGGCGATCAGGATGGCTTGCTCGCCATTCCGCAAGGCGATGCCGAACACGTCATCGAAAAAGCGCTGGCCGTTCTGGAAGCAGAGGCTGAGACGATGCGAGCGATGAAGGACGGCCGCTGGAACCGCGCGTTTATCGATGCGCTCGAAGCACGATGCAATAACTGAGCACCGTGTGGGGAGAAGGAAAAAGCCGACGTCTACATCGCGACGTCGGCTTTTTTTATCGCCCTTTCATTGCCCATTCGCGTGATGGGTGGACGCATGACGACGAGAATGCGGCTTGCCGCGTCATCGTCGCCACACGTGCGGGATCAATTAATCGAAGCTCACCAGCACCTTCATCGATTTTGAACGGTCGCCCGCTGTCTGGAACGCCTTGACCGAATCCTGATACGGGAAAATGCCCGAGATCAGGGGCTTCACGTCGATCAATCCCTTGTTCAGCAGTTCGACGGCAATGGCGAATTCTTCGTGGAAGCGGAACGCGCCGCGCAGATCGAATTCCTTGGCGACGATCACATTGATCGGCAACGAGATGTCGCCGCCGAGGCCGACCTGGACGATCACGCCGCGCGGTTTGAGCACGTCGAATGCCCCGCGCAATGCCGCTGCGTTGCCGCTCGCCTCGAACAGAACGTCGAAACTGCCCTTGTCGACGGCGAACGGCTGGAGCGCGTCAGGCGTCTCCGCGATGTTGAACGCGAGGTCGGCGCCGACCTTTTTCGCGCTGTCGAGCGGAAGCGCATTCACGTCGGTTGTCACGATCATCGCTGCACCGGCCCTGCGCGCGGCCGCCGCGATCAACGCGCCGATCGGCCCACATCCTGTGACGAGCACCCGCTTACCGAGCAACGGACCCGCGCGCCGAACGGCGTGAAGGGCAACCGAAAGCGGTTCGGCCATCGCGGCTTCCGCATCGCTCAACGAGTCCGCCACGACGTGCGCCTGTGAACGGTCGATCACGATCTCCTGCCGGAATGCGCCCTGCACGTGCGGCGTGCGCATCGCGCTTCCGTAGTAACGCATATCCAGGCAGTGGTTCTGCAGCCCTTGCTGACAGTATTGGCACAGGCCACACGGCCGGCTCGGGCTGATGGAGATCCGCGTACCGACCGGCATATCCGTCACACCAGGTCCCACACGCGAGACGGCGCCCGAGACTTCATGGCCGAGCACCATGGGCTCCTTGATGCGAATCGTGCCGAAACCGCCATGGTTGAAGTAGTGAAGATCCGAACCGCAGATACCGCCGGCCCGAACCCGTACGAGCAACTGGTTGGCTTCCGGTTCAGGCGTGGGAACGTCCTCGATGCGCAGATCGAGTGGGGCGTGAATGACAAGTGCATGCATGGTGAGGGCCTATAACGGTGAATGCGGGATCAGCACGCTATACGGTAGCGCCTCAAGGCCCAGTCGACAAAGATCAAAGTTGTCTGGGCCGATAGTCGACGCTTATGGATGCTCATTCGAGCGCCTTGGTCATGTTCTCGATGACATTGTTGACGATCGGGACAAGACTTCGCGTCCCGATGTCGTTCGGCTTTCGGTGAGGTCTGCCGGCGTCGGGCGACACCGAACAGACGTGCCACACCGCAAACCTTAGAACTTGTGACGCAGACCGATCGTCGCTTCGAACAGCGAGTTGAAGCCATAGAACGGCTGGTTCGAGCCGGAGGCGGCGGCGAGGGTCGTCCATGCGCCGGTGAGGTGGTTGTAGTCCACGCCGACATAGACGTCGGTGCGCTTGCTGAGGAAATAGTCGAACGTCGGACCGGTCGTGATGCGCGTGCCGCTCTGACCTGCGTGATGGACGAAGTCGATGTAGAACGGCAGATCGAGCACGAGTCCCGGCGTGATGAAGTACTGGACCGCGGTGGAGAAGGAGTCGTTGCGATAGTCGGCCGGATAGACGTGGCTGTAGATATACGAGCCGAACACCTTCGCCGCGCCGAACTTATACGTTGCGCCCGCGGTGAAGATCTTTTGCGAGCTGTCCGGGATCGTCACGCCGAAGTACGTGCTGCCATAGGTGCTGGTCGCAGGCGTCAGGCCGCCGATGTCGTTGACGATCTGATAGGCCGCGCCAACGCTCAAGGGGCCGTGGTCGTAAGAAAGGCTGACGGCCGGCGACGAGTTCTGGTGAGTATTTCCCGCTACCCCGCCAAACGTATACGAGCCCTTGAGGGTGAAACCCGCAAGCGTCGGCGAGGTATATCGCACGGAATTGTCCAGACGGCCGCCGCCAGTCAGACCGGCACCTTGAAAGCCGACCGTGCCGGTGTAATTGGCGAACGCATAGATATCGTGCGTCCAGCCCATTTCATGCACCAGCGTGTATTGCCGGCCCATCGTCAACGTGCCGTAGTCGGTACTGCGCAGCCCCACCATCGCGGTGCGGCCGAACAGGCGGGCCGCGCCGGACGGCGTGGATTGCTGCGTCACACCGGTATTCGGTGTAAAGCCGCCTTCGAGTTGGAAAATGGCGGCTAATCCGCCGCCGAGATCCTCGGTTCCCTGCAGACCCCAGCGGCTACCCTGAATCTCGCCGCCGCTACCCATCGTGAAAAGCTTCCCGCCGGATTTGTTCTGGTGGGTGTCGTAGCGCACCGCTTCGTCGATGATGCCGTACAGGGTGACGCTCGACTGCGCGTGCGCGATCCCAGAAACTGCTGCCAGTCCTAATCCAGTTAGTATGCCTAATGTATGTTTTTTCACGAGTAGATCCCCTTGCAGATTGACGAAAAATGGAAAATTCCAAACCGACTGCCACGTCCTCGCGGCGCGGCATGTCTTTTTTTCAAAGCGACGACGCGACGTATTCACGTCGTCGCCGTACTCTCAGTTCAGTGCGGCGACCGCGGCGGCAATCTTCCTGCAGCCTTCATCGATGATGTCGATGCTTGTCGCGATCGACATCCGGAAGAAGGGTGAAACGCCATAGGCCGATCCGGCAACTAGCGCGACGCCGGCATGCTCGAGCAGATACAGAACGGCATCCACGTCGCCTTCGATGCGTTTGCCCTGCGGCGTGGTGCGGCCGATCATGCCGCCGCAATTGACATACAGATAGAAGGCGCCGCCCGGCGTTTTGCAACTGATGCCGGGAATCGCGTTAAGGGCTTCGAGTGCGTGGTCGCGGCGTTCCTTGTAGGTCCGCACCGATTGCTGCACGAATGTCTGGTCGCCCGTCAGCGCTGCGAGCGCCGCGGCCTGGCTGATCGAACTGGCGTTACTGGTGGATTGGGACTGGAGCGTGTCCATGGCCGCGATCAGGTCGGCGGGACCGGCGGCGTAGCCGATGCGCCAGCCGGTCATCGCGTAGGTCTTGGACACACCGTTGACGACCAGGGTGCGTGAGCTGAGTTCGGGTTCAATCGACAAGAGGTGCTGTGATGCTTCGCCTTCGAACCGGATGTGTTCGTAGATGTCGTCCATCATCACCAGCACCTGCGGGTGACGCAACAGCACATCCGCCAATGCGCGCAGTTCTGCGGCGCTATACGTTGCGCCCGTGGGATTGGTCGGCGAATTGATGATCAGCCAGCGCGTACGGGGCGTAATCGCCGCTTCGAGGGCGGCGGGCGTGAGCTTGAAACTGTCTTCCTCGGTGCAGGGCACGACGACCGGCACGCCGTCGCAGGCGAGCACCATGTCCGGATAGGACACCCAGTAAGGGGCGGGAATCAGAACTTCATCGCCTGCTTCAACGGTGATGGCGAGCGCGTTGAAGATCGCGTGTTTGGCGCCGCACGTCACGATGATGTGTTTGGGATCGTACGAGAGACCGTTCTCGCGTTGCAGCTTTGCGGCGATGGCGGCGCGCAGCGCCGGCGTGCCCGCGGTTTGCGTATAGCGCGTTTCGCCGCGCTCCATCGCATCGAAGGCGGCCTGGCGAATGTGCGCGGGCGTGTCGAAATCGGGTTCGCCGACCACGAGGTTGACGATGATTTTCCCCTGCCGCCGCAGTTCCGCGGCCCGGTCCGCCGCGGCGCTGCTCGGCGAAGGTTTGATTCGTTGGACGCGGGCGGCAATTCGCGATGCACTCACACTTGACTCCTCAACGGCATTTGATGAGGCTTCACCTTAAGCGCGCGAAAAAGTTCAAGCCAAGACGTCTTTCCGCTGGCGCAATAACATCCACTTATGACAGGACGGTACGCGTGCACGTCCGGCATTTACCGATCGGGGTTCATGCGGGAATACGCTGACAGGCCACGCTTTTAGCGTTGCAGGAGCGGGAGCGAGGTTTTTTAAGCACTGTGCGCGGGGCGGCGCTTGCCCTATCATTGTTGCCATCACTTAACGTTGAGACGCGACTACCGTGAACCTGCGGCGTTTGAAGTACTTCGTGAAGATCGTCGATATCGGCAGCCTGACGCAGGCCGCCGAAGTGCTTCATATCGCCCAGCCGGCGCTGAGCCAGCAGTTGATCACACTCGAAGACGAGTTCCAGCAACAACTGCTCGTACGCACCAAGCGGGGCGTCACGGCCACTGAGGCGGGCGCCACGCTGTATCGCCACGCCCAGTTGATACTGCGCCAGTACGAACAGGCTCAGGCCGACGTGAAGAGCGCCGGTCAGACGCTGTCAGGCCAGGTTTCGGTCGGGCTCGCGCCCGGCACCGGCGCGTCGGCGCTGTCGCTGCCGTTGCTGCGGACCGTGCGCGCCCGCCATCCGGACATCCTGCTCTATATCAACGAGAATTTCGGCACGACGCTCAGCGAACTGATCATGAACGGGCGTATGGACATGGCCGTGCTGTATGGCGACAAGCCCGTCCACGGCCTGTCGTTCCAGCTTCTGATGAACGAGGAACTGTTCCTCGTGGCGCCGCGCAGCATGGGGATCACGCAGGAGCAGATCGCCGTGACGGAGTTGCGCGACGTGCCTTTGCTGCTGCCGCGTCCGTACAACTATCTGCGCAAGTACGTCGACGAGGGTTTCGCGCGCGTGCAGATGATCCCCAAGGTCGTGGCTGAAATCGAATCCGCGTCGACGTTGTCGGCCGCGGTGAGCGCGGGGATCGGTGCGACCATCCTGCCCGATTCCACCGCACGGGTCGTAGCCGCGGCGGGCGACGTCGTGCAATGCCGGATCGTTTCACCCGTCATCAAGATTCCGCTTTCGGTCTGTCTGTCCGACCATTTGCCGCTTTCCGAGCCCGCCGCGGCCGTCAAGGACATCCTGCTGGAACTGGCCGGCGACCTTGCGCTCGACGTGCGCTTCGAGTCCGGCGCCGATAGCGCCGATACATAAGCGCGCCTTATCGCTACAAAGCCAAACCGTCTTGGCGCATTTTTTATGCGCCGGATACATTGAGTCCATCGTCGATCGCCCCGGTTCGCAGTGAGCCGGCGCGACGAGGCTAGCCGTCACGCGGGCGGGGCAACCAGAGATTGAATCGGGTTGCCGTACAGCCCCAGCGGTGCTTCGCGCACGCCAATCGACCGGCGCGCGTCCAACCGGCTACGGACTCAAAGATGGATCTCCAGAAGATTAAGGCGCTTATCGACCTGTTGGCGGACTCTCCGCTGGCCAAGCTCGAAGTCATCGAGGGCGAGGAACGGGTCAAGCTAGTGAAGGCGAAACGGCGCGGCAAGCGGGCTGAGGCGCCTTCGGGCGATGAACGTGTAGCCGTGACGTCCACCCCGGGCACCCAAGGGAGCCAAGGGGCTCAATCACCGCTCGCGGCGCCTGCGCAATCCGTCGACACCCCTCAGGCAGCCCCCGCAACCACCAGTGAGCCGCAACTCGTTCGTGCGCCCATGTTCGGTGTCGTTCATCTGACGCCGGCGCCCGGCGAGGCGCCCTTCGTGAATCCCGGCGACACGATCAAGGAAGGACAGGTGCTCTGCACGATCGAGGCAATGAAGATGTTCAACGCGATCGAGTCCGAACTCAGCGGCGCCGTTCTGGAGATTCTTGTAGCTCCGGGCAGCGAAGTGGAATCCGGGCAGCCGCTGTTCCGGATCGGCTGATCGACCATGTTCAACAAAGTACTGATTGCCAACCGCGGCGAGATCGCGCTTCGAATCCAGCGCGCCTGCCGTGAACTCGGTCTGAAAACCGTCGCCGTCCATTCCGAGGCAGACGCCGATGCGCGGTATGTCCGGCTCGCCGATGAAGCGCTGTGCATCGGTCCTGCCGCACCGGGGCAGAGTTATCTGAACCGGGCCGCGATCCTGTTCGCGGCGCACGTGAGCGGCGCACAGGCGATTCATCCCGGCTACGGCTTCCTGTCGGAAAACGCGGATTTTGCGGCGCAGGTCGAGGCTGCCGGCATGGCCTTCATCGGCCCCGAGCCCGACTCCATTCGAACGATGGGCGACAAGGTCGCCGCCAAACGGGCCATGCGCGCGGCCGGCGTGCCCTGTGTTCCTGGCCCGGACGGCGGTCTGCCGGACGACCCCACGGAGATCCTGCGGGTCGCGCAGGAGATCGGCTATCCGGTGATCGTCAAGGCGGCGGGCGGCGGCGGCGGGCGAGGCATGCGCGTCGTGCCGGGCCCCGAGCAATTGCTTGAGGCGGTGTCGGTGACGCGCGAAGAAGCACGCCGCGCCTTCGGCAAGCCCGAGCTCTATGTCGAGAAGTTTCTCGAGCATCCGCGTCACGTCGAAATTCAGGTCCTGTGCGATACGCACGGCAATGCCCTGTGGCTCGGTTCGCGCGACTGTTCGCTGCAACGGCGTCATCAGAAGGTACTGGAAGAGGCGCCCGCACCCGGCATCGACCCGGAATTGATCCGGCAAGTGGGCGAGCGCTGCGTCGAGGCCTGCCGGCAGACGAATTACCGCGGCGCGGGCACCTTCGAATTCCTGTTCGAGAACGGCCAGTTCTACTTCATCGAAATGAATACGCGGCTGCAGGTCGAACATCCCGTGACGGAAATGACGTCGGGCATCGACATCGTGCGGGAACAGATAAGGATCGCCCAGGGACACGCGTTGACGATTCGTCAGTCGGACATTCGCACGCTTGGCCATTCGCTGGAATGCCGGATCAACGCCGAGGACCCGTTCACCTTCGCCCCGTGTCCGGGGAAGATTTCCGTTTGGGAACTGCCGGGTGGCAACGGCGTGCGTGTGGACTCGCATATGAGTGGCGGCGCGGTCGTGCCGCCTTATTACGACTCGCTGATCGCCAAGGTGATCACCCACGGAGCAACCCGTGAAGAGGCGCTGGCGCGCATGCGCATCGCGCTCTCGGAGATGCGCATCGAAGGCATTCGCACCAACGTGCCATTGCATCAGGCCATGCTCGAGGACGAAGGGTTCGGTGAGGGCGGCGTCGATATTCATCATCTGGAGCGTTGGCTCGCAAAGAGGAAACAGACATGACGCTGACTGTTGAGCATGCGTCGATTGCGCACGGGGACGTAGTCGAACGGCTGCGTCCGGATTCACAGAGGACTGTCCTTGCAATGAAACAGGATGAATCGGAGCAGGCGCTTTGCATCAGCATGCTGGGTACGACGGCCATGCTGTTCGAAGCGCCCGGCGCGCTCGATCTGCATGCGCAGCGCCGCATCTGGACACTCGCCCGCGAGGTCGAATCATGGCCTGGCGTGCGTGAAGCGGTACCCGGCGTGACCAATCTGATGCTGACGTTTTCCACGCCGCCCGCCGATCCGGACTCGCTCGGCGCCGCGTTGCGCGACGCGTGGGCCGCGGCGGGCGAGTTGCAGATCGAAGGGAGGGTGGTGGACTTGCCGGTGGAATACGGCGGCGAGTTCGGGCCGCATCTGCAGGACGTGGTGAATCACACCGGCTTGTCTATCGACGAGGTCGTGCAATTGCACTGCGCGCCGCTCTACACGGTCTATGCGCTCGGCAGCCATCCCGGGTACTGCTATCTGGGCGGCATGGACCCGCGTATCGCCACGCCACGGCGCAAGGTGCCGGTGCTGGGTTTGCCTGGCGGTGCGGTGTCGATCGGCGGAGTGCAGACCGGAGTCTCCGCATCGACGGGACCGAGCGGCTGGAACACGATCGGTCATACATCGATGTCGTTCTTCGACCCCACGCGCGATAACCCGGCCACACTCGCACCCGGCGACATGATCCGCTTTCGCGTCGAAAGGATTGTTCCATGATCGAGATCTTGTCTTCGTCCGCGCTCGCGACGGTGCAGGACCAGGGGCGTGAAGGCTATCTGCGTTACGGCGTGGGAACGGCCGGCGCGATGGACCGGTTGGCGCTCGCGGTCGGCAATCTGTTGCTCGGCAATCCGGACGACGCGGCCGGCATCGAAATTCCGATGTTTCCGTTCCGCATCCGCTTCCTTGAAGATCTTTCGTTCGCCATCACCGGTGCCGATTGTTCGGCGCGCTTAGGCGACCGGCCGGTGCTGCCGTGGTGGACCGTGCATGCGAAACAGGGCGACGTGCTGACGATCGGCGTGCCGACCAGCGGCACGCGCTGCTACCTGTCGCTCGCGGGTGGCGTGGACGTACCGGTGGTGCTTGGTTCCCGCAGTACGCAATTGCGCGGCCAGTTCGGCGGCTACAACGGTCGTCAGTTGCAGAAGGGTGATGTGGTGAAGGCAGTGGGTCTCGCCGAGCGCGTCGTGCCGCAAGATGCTGTGCTCGCCGCAGGATTCGGCACGGTGCCGCCGGAGTACTCGTTGCCGGCGCCGCTGTCCCTGCCCGCAGCCGAGGCAGGCGAAACCGTGGTGCGCGTGCTGCCCGCCGCGGAATACGACTGCTACGAGCCGGAATCGCTCGAAGCGTTCTGGCGCGACGGGTGGAAAGTGACGCCGCAGAGCGATCGCTACGGATATCGCCTCGCTGGTCCGACCCTGGTCGCGACGCATTCGATCGAAAAGCGTTCGCACGGCATCGTGCCGGGCGTGATCCAGGTGCCGCATAGCGGCCAGCCGATCATTCAGTTGCGGGATGCGCAACCGTCGGGTGGCTATCCGAAGATCGGCACCGTGATCGAAGCCGATTTGTGGCGGCTCGCGCAGGCGCGCATTGGTACGAAGATTCGCTTTGTTCAGACGACGTACGCGGAAGCCGTTACGGCGCTGGAAGAACTGGACAGTTATCTCGTCAGGGTGCGCAATCTCGTTGCACTGTTTTGCCCTTCCCGACACTGACACATGACACAAAAAATCGAAGTGGATATCGGCGAGCTTCGGCAGATCACGTCGTGGCTCGCGGCAGTCGATATCGAGTTCATCGAAATCAGCAAGCCCGGGGCGACGGTTCGGTTGACGATGGAGCAGGCGCCTTGCTCTGCTGGTGCGGATGCGCCGGCGCAGGCGGTTTCGGCTGTGGTTCCTGGCGGACTCGCGCGCGCAGCGGACACTGCGCAGACGCAGGCCGTCAGCATCACCGCGAAGTCGGCCGGCATCTTTCTGTCGACGCATCCGGCGCGCTCAACGCCTTTGGTCAGCGCGGGCGATCACGTCAAACCGGGCGACATTGTCGGCTTGCTGCAGATCGCGCAATTGTGCGTGCCCGTGGTCGCGTCGGCGGACGGCATGGTCATGCGCTTGTGCGTCTCGCATGGCACAACGGTCGGTTACGGAACGCCCTTGCTCGAACTCTCGCCGTCGGCGTAGACGCATATCGATAGATAGACACTGAGTCGGTGTGGTCCGCTGCGGATAGCCCGGCACAGACCGCTTAAAGAATGGAGAGTGGATAGTGGAAATCGACCTGAACGCGGACCTGGGCGAAGGCTTTGGACCCTATCGAATGGGCGAAGACGAAGCGATGCTCGATATCGTTTCGTCCGCCAACGTCGCATGCGGCTATCACGCGGGCGACCCCGTCATCATGGACAAGACGGTGCGGATGGCTCTCGCGCGCCAGATCGACGTCGGCGCGCATGTCGGCTTTCCCGACATGATGGGCTTCGGCCGGCGGCAGATTCAGGCGGACCCGCTTGAACTGGCGAATTACGTGGTGTATCAGATGGGCGCGCTTGCGGGCATCGCGAAGCGGGCCGGGCATCGCGTCACGCACATGAGCTTTCACGGCGCGCTGGGCAACATGGCTGCGGCATCGTATGAACTGGCCGAGCCGCTGGTGCGGGCGCTCGCCGAGTTTGATCGCGATCTGATCATCAGCGTTTCGACGAACACCGAAATCGAACGGGCCGCCGATCACATCGGGATGCGCACGGCCAACACGTTTCTCGCCGACCGTGCCTACGACGATCAGGGCGCGCTCGTGTCGCGCAAGCTGGAAGGCGCGGTCATCAAGGACCGCGCGGCTGTCCTCGCACGCGTCAAGGAGTTGCTCGAAGACGGCACGATCACGACGATCACGGGCAACAAGCTCAAGATCGCGGTCCAATCGATCCTGCTGCACGGCGATACGCCTGGTGCCGTCGAACTCGCGCGCACGGTGCGCGGCGTGATCGAATCGGCGGGTGGCCGGGTCGTGCCGGTGTCGAAGCTCGTACGCTAGGCGCGCGCCGGCCGACCTGCATCGATCAACCTGCATTGATCAACCATAAGCCAGTCTTATCGCCACAAAGCCAATCCGTCTTTGCCCCACGTTTTCACGGCGTATACATTGGTAACAGGCTTATCGCACGCCTCAAAGGGCGACAGTTCAGAACTACAGATAGAGGTCATTCATGCCGTTTTCAGACTATAAGACCGCGCTGGTGACGGGCGCTTCGACCGGAATGGGCGCTGCGATCGTCGAGCGCTTCTGCCGTGAAGGACTCGAAGTGCATGCGCTCGCCCGCAACGCGGATCGTCTGAATGAGCTGGCGGAGCGAACCGGTTGCATCCCGCACGCGATCGACGTGTGCGATCTGGCAGCCGTCACGAAGCTGACGCAGGACGTGCAGTTCGATATCGTCGTGAACAACGCCGGCGTATCGACCAAAGGCTCGATTCTGGATGCCGCTGCCGCAGACATCGACCTTCAGGTGGAAGTCAACCTGCAAGCTGTTCTGCATATCGTGCGGCTTACCATGCCGGGCATGGTTGCCCGCGATCGCGGTCATATCGTCAATATCAGTTCGATCGCAGGGATCTACAACTTCAACGGCAACTCCATTTACGCCGCAACGAAGGCCGGCATCCATGCGTTGTCGCGCCAGTTGCGAGTGGACGCGACCGGCAGACGCGTACGCGTGACGGAGATCTGTCCGGGCCGTGTCGCCACCGATATTTTTGGCCACGTGCATGGCGACATCGAGGCGGCGCGCAAGCAGTTCATTGATGGCTTCGAGTTGCCGCTGCCGTCCGATATTGCCGATGCCATCGCCTTTGCGATCGCCGCGCCGCTCGCGGTCAACATTAGCAATATGGAAATCCTGCCCACGCTGCAGGTGCCGGGCGGGCTGACGACGATCAAGCGCGATCCCGCCGACCACAACGAGTAAGTGCAATCCAGAGTCCAACAAGGAGGTTTTCCATGGGTGCATCGGTACTGGTTACCCGTGCGTCATTTCCGGACATCGTCGACCGCCTGCGCGCGAACTTCGACGTGACCGACAATCCGGACGATACGATCTGGACGCAACCAGAGCTGATTGCCAGGCTGCAAGGCAAGGTGGGGGCCATGACGGCCGGCAGCGACCGGATCGACGCGACCTTGCTCGACGCTTGCCCGCAGTTGAAGGCGGTATGCAATATCGGCGTGGGCTACAACAACGTTGACGTGGAAGCCTGTACCGCGCGTGGCGTGCTGGTGACGAATACGCCGGACGTCCTGACGGATACCACCGCCGATTTCGGCTTCGCGCTGATGATGGCAACGGCGCGCCGCATCACCGAGTCGGAGCATTTCCTGCGTGCCGGCGAATGGACCAAAACCGGACGCTACGACATGTTCGTCGGCAACGACGTGCATGGTTCGACGCTCGGCATTCTCGGCATGGGACGTATCGGCCAGGCCATTGCGCGACGTGGCGCATTCGGCTTCGGCATGCGCGTGATCTATCACAATCGCTCGCAACTGGCGCCGGATGTCGAAGAGAGCTGCAAGGCACGCTATGTCGACAAGGAAACGCTGTTGCGCGAGTCGGATCACCTGATCATCGTGGTGCCTTACTCGGCCAGCTCGCATCACGCGATTGGCGCCGCGGAACTCAAGCAGATGAAATCGTCGGCCACGCTGACCAACATCGCGCGTGGCGGCGTAGTGGACGACGCAGCTTTGGCGGTAGCGCTGAACGAAGGCAGCATCGCGGCGGCGGGTCTGGATGTATTCGAAGGTGAACCGGTTATCTGCCCGGCGCTTCTCGCGCAAAAGAATGTGGTGCTTACGCCGCATATTGGCAGCGCGTCTGTCAGCACGCGGCGTGCGATGGCCTCGCTTTGCGCAGACAATTTGATCGCCGCTCTAGGGTACGGCGCAGCGGCCGGCAAGCCGCCGACACCGGTGAACCCGCAGGTGCTGACGCGCCCGACAGCCACAGCCTGAACGATGACCGGCGCAGCATGCTGCGCCGGCGCAATACCGCCGTTGTTTCTCAAGCGTGAGCGCTCCGATAAAGGAGCGCGCCACTGACGATGAGGCGCCCGCAGAGGCGCCACATACTGGAGACAAACACCATGTACAACCACGCCTGTCCCACTGCCGGAAGCCGCTCCGATTCATCATTCCCGAAACTTATTGCACCAGAAGAAAGGCCTCTGCAACGGCCTTTTTTCGCGAGCTAGTATCAATTCAACACGGAAGTCAATGACGGCTTCCGGGGGATGACGATGCTGCCGCCGGTCGAGTCAGACCGGGATCATCGCTTCGATCCGAATCATTGGGACGTGCTACATGAAACTTCATTTTGACCTGGTGACAGTGCTGCGAGGCGACTATGGGGCGCTGTTTCTCCATGGGATCGAGCTTACCCTCGCGATGGCCGCGCTGGCGTGGATACTCTCACTGGTCGTGGGCATTCTTCTCACGCTGATCCGCCTGACCAACAATCGCCTCGCGACGGCGTTTGTCGCGTCATTCGTGGCCTACCATCGCAATGTGCCGATGCTGGTCCAGATCCTGTTCTGGTACTTCGGCATTTCGAACATCCTCCCCGAATCGTTGCAGACCCTGCTGAACCACTACAACGGCCAGTTCATTTTTGCGGTCGTGGCGATCGGCTTGTGCAGCGCGGCCTACCTCTCCGAAGATATCCGCAGCGGATTGCGTGCGATTCCCTACGGTCAGTACGAAGCTTCGCGTGCGCTGGGCCTGAACTTCCTGAACGGCATGCGTTTCGTCGTGCTTCCGCAAGCGCTGCGCAATGCAATTCCGCCGATGGTCAATCACGCGGTCCTGCTGTTCAAGAACACGAGTCTCGCGATGGCGATCGGCGCGGCGGAGCTGACCTATGTCACCCGGCAGATCGAGAACGAAACCTTCCTCTCTTTCGAGTCGTATTTCATCGCCACGGCGGTGTATCTCGGCCTCTCCCTCGTCATCATGCTGTGCGGCGCCAAAATCGCGATGCACTACCGCATTCCGGGAGTGAAGTGACATGTTCGATATCCTGCGCGACAACTGGACACTGCTGCTTATCGGACAGTATCCGCATGGCCCGTTAGGCGGCATCGTGCTGACGATATTGCTGTCGCTTTCAGCACTCGTCATCGCATTTCCCCTGGGTATCCTGGTCGCCCTGGCACGCATCAGCCCTTTCCGGTTTCTGCGTGCGCCGGCCACAGGTCTCGTTTATATGGTGCGGGGCATCCCGCTCCTGATGGTGATTTTCTGGGTGTACTTTCTCGTGCCTGTTCTGACCGGCTATCCGGTCACCGGGTTTGTCACGATGCTGTGCGCGCTCGTCATCTATGACTCGGCCTATCTCGGGGAAATCATCCGTGCGGGCATCGAGGGTCTGCCGAAAGGGCAGACCGAAGCCTCGAGAGCGCTCGGCATGAGCTACATGAAGACCATGCGCGCGGTCATCCTGCCGCAGGCGCTTTACAACGTGGTGCCGAGCATGGTCACGCAGTTCGTATCGACGATCAAGGAAACCTCGCTGGGTTACATCATCAACGTCCAGGAAATCTCCTTCGCGGCGGATCAGATCAACAACCGGCTGCTGACGAAACCCTTTCCCGTGTATCTGATTCTCGCCTTGAGCTACTTCGCGCTGTGTTACGCGCTGACGCAGCTTGCGCAGTATCTGGAGCGGCGCGTGACGCGCAAGCGGGCCGGCGTCGCATCGAGGACCCAGAAGGCGGCCAACGTTGCGCTGACCGATCCGCTGCCCACCGAGAACTAGGCGCTCAATCACTTCGAGGTATTTCGCATGATCAAGTTTTCCAGCGTCAACAAATGGTACGGCGAATATCACGCTCTCGTGGACGTGAACGCCGAAGTTCGCAAAGGCGAAGTCGTGGTGGTCTGCGGACCATCCGGATCGGGTAAGTCGACTCTGATTCGCACCGTCAACCGGCTCGAGGAGATCAACCGTGGGCAGATCTTCTTCGACGGTCAAAACATTCACGACAAGAAGCTGGGTCTGAATGCTTACCGCAGCCGTGTCGGCTTCGTGTTTCAGCAATTCAACCTGTTTCCGCATCTGTCGGTGCTGGACAACATCACGCTCTCGCCGATGCGTGTGCACGGCCTCAAGCGCGCGGAAGCGGAACGTAAAGCGGCGGATTTGCTCGCGCGCGTCGGTCTGTCGAACAAGGCCAGTGCGTTTCCGCCGCAATTGTCCGGTGGTCAGCAGCAGCGTGTGGCGATTGCGAGAGCGCTGGCGATGGATCCGCCGGCAATGTTGTTCGACGAGCCCACCAGCGCGCTTGATCCGGAGATGGTCGGCGAAGTGCTAAACGTGATGAAGAGCCTCGCGCAGGAAGGCATGACGATGATGTGCGTCACGCATGAGATGGGTTTTGCACGCGAGGTTGCCGATCGCGTGTGGTTTATGGACGCAGGGAAGATTCTCGAAACGGCGGAGCCGGAGGAATTCTTTTTGCGCCCGAAACACGAGCGGGCGCAGCGATTCCTGTCCGATCTTCGCTCGCATTGAGGCAAGCAAGGCGGTATGGCTTTCGCGGCACAGATACAGGTTCGGATTCAGATTCGGTTTGACCACCGTTGATCAGCAGTCGATTGCTTTACACATAAACTTCAGGAGCATCACGATGCAGGTAAAGAAGATTTTCGCGGGGATGTTGGTCGTTGGCGGCGCGGTTGCATCGATTGCCCCGGCACATGCTGATCAATTGGCCGATATCAAGGGCCGCGGCGAGTTGAGCTGCGGTGTGTATTCGAACGTCGAGCCGTTCTCGTATCCCAACGCGCAGACGCGCCAGCTCGAAGGCATGGACGTGGACCTGTGCAACGCGGTGGCGAAACAGTTGGGCGTGAAGGCGAAGCTTGAACCGTTGGCTGTCGAGGCGCGGATTCCGCAATTGAAGCTGGGGCGTGTCGACATTGTGGTCGCCAACCTGGCCTACACGAAAACCCGCGCTACGCAAATTGCCTTTAGCGACTCGTACTACTCGACCAAGGAAGTCCTTGTCGTGAAGAAGGCCGATGCGAGCAAGAAACTGACCGATTTCGCGGGCCAGAAAATCAGCGCTGCCGACGGCTCCACTTCCGCTCAGTCGATTCCAATTTCGATCAAGGATGGCCAGGCGGTGACGTTTCACGATACCAGCTCGGCGTTTCTCGCACTTGAGCAGAACAAGGTCAAAGGCTTCGTGACAAATCAGATGACTGCCACGAAGATCGCGAAGCAGGTGGACGGCACGGACGGCGCGGTGGCGATTGCGTCGGAGCCGATGCTGATCGAGCCGATCGCGGTGGGCTTGCGCCAGAACGAGCCGGCCATGCTGAGCGCGGTCAACAAGGCCTTGGCTTCGATGGAGCAGAGCGGCGAGATGAGCGGTATCTTCGACAAGTGGCTCGGACCGAAGACGCCGTATGGCCTGACGCGAACCGACAAGGTCACGCCGATCGACAAGCTCAAGTTCACGCCGGTGTCCTGAGGCGGAAAGCGTGTGATGCAGCGGCGCGCTTTCATCCGCGTTCCGCTGCCGGTTGAATGGCCGGCGCGATTCATTGGATCGCGTGCCGTGACGACGTAGCTGGATTTTGCAACGTGACACATAAAATAGTGGTGATGGGCGTGTCGGGCTCGGGCAAGTCGACACTTGCACGCGAGTTGGCCGTGGCGCTGGAGGGCGTTTTCATCGAAGGAGACGAGCATCACTCGGCGGAAAGCCGTGACAAGATGTGCCGCGGAATCGCGTTGTGCGATAGTGACCGCGAGCCGTGGCTGGACCGCCTCGCCGAGCAGGTGGATGATATGCACAGGACGGCCGTGCTGTCCTGTTCCGCATTGAAACGTCGCTATCGGGAGCGCATGCGCGCGCGTGTCGCCGGGCTGAGATTCGTGTTTCTCGACATCACCTTGGCCGCAGCGGTTGCACGGGTTTCCAAGCGGCTGGATCATGAGTTTCCAGCGACATTGGTGGCGAATCAATTCGCAACGCTCGAGTCACCTGTAGGTGAAGATGGTGTGCTCCACCTTTCCGCTTCGCTGCGCAGCGCGTGCGGTCTGAGAGAGGTCATGCAATGGCTGGGTACGCCGGACGGTGCTGGATGGAAGTCGGACGAATTAGAGTCGAAGAGGAGTTGAGTTGAACAACAATCTGAAGATGTTTGATCTGTCGGGGCGTCGTGCTCTGGTTACCGGGTCGAGTACGGGTATCGGTTATGCGCTGGCCAAAGGATTGGCAGGTGCTGGCGCTGAAGTGATTCTGAATGGTCGCAACGCGACGAGACTGGCAGAGGCTGTCAGCCGTTTGCGCGATGAAGGCGCGACCGTTCATGCCGCGAGTTTCGACGTGACGTCGGCCGCTGAGGTCGATGCGGCGATCGCCGATATCGAACGCGAAATCGGTTCGATCGACATTCTCGTCAATAACGCCGGGATGCAGCGCCGTGCGCCGCTCGAACAGTTTTCCCATGCTCAATGGGAAGAACTGATGAAGACCAACGTCGACAGCGTGTTCCTGGTCGGCCAGGCGGTCGCGCGGCACATGATTGCTCGCAAGCGCGGCAAGATCGTCAACATCTGTTCGGTGCAAAGCGAACTGGGCCGTCCGAACATCGCGGCCTACACGGCGAGCAAAGGCGCAGTGAAGATGCTGACGAAAGGCATGGCAATCGACTGGGGGCAACATGGCATCCAGGTCAATGGACTTGGGCCGGGGTACTTCAAGACGGAGCTGACCGAAGCACTCGTCAAGGATGAAACGTTCAGCAACTGGCTGATCGGACGCACGCCGTCGCGCCGCTGGGGCGATGTGGAAGATCTCGTCGGCGCTGCTGTGTTTCTGACGAGCGACGCTTCGAACTTTGTGAACGGTCATATCCTTTACGTGGATGGCGGCGTGACGGCCACGCTGTAGGGGCTGGTTCGTATCGGGCGATCGTGGCTTGTCGAAATACTGCAAGTTGAAGCGCGAGCCGAGCAAGATTGCTATTGCTGCGATGTCACTTCCAGAAGGTCCTTAAGTTGCAACACTGCCGTGTCGGATTCCGCTTGAATCCGCGCGCGCAGAACAAGCCAGTTGAGTATCGCGAACCACAACGACGGCGCGTGATAAGTGAACGTTCGCTCGAAGCGTGTTCCGCTCGCGGTCGATGTCAGTAAATACGTGACACTGCCAGCCGATCTGCCTTCAATCTTTCCGTCTATTTTCCATTTGCCTGGAGGCTCGCGCGCAGTGACGGTCCACACCACGCTGCCGCGTCGGCCCGCCACACGGAACTCCTCCACGACCTGCTCGCCCAGATCGAGCGAATGGTCAACGGCGCCACTGACCGCGAGTGACGATGGATGCCAGGCTGGCCAGTGAGCGGGTGTCGTGACATAGTCGAACACGACTTTGGAGGGACGTTGAATCGACGCAACCGTAACGATGCGGGTGTCGAGCCCAACCTGCTGCGGTAACGGCAAAAAGAGCAACCCGATAACAACGAGTGCGGCCAATATTGCCGTTACGTACCGGGTACGTTTTTTCATGGCGACTTGTACTCCACATACTCAGGACGACGACACCGTACTGCAGCGTGCCTGATCAAGGGTAATCTGGTTGGGGAGTGTTCATCTCGCGTCAGTGCGTGACAATCGAACGAGCCTGTCAATGCGCCGCGCGCAATGCCTCGTCCGCAACAGCCAGCCGTGACGCCATGACCTTGACGACAAAACGATGAATTTGCTGCGCGGTCTCGGGATCGTCCTGCTCGAGCGCACGCAACGACTCGAGCGTCAAACGCCGGACACGCGCGGGGCCCTCGGCAAGCACATCCGCGCTGCGCACCTGCTGCGTGTACACCGCCATTTCGCCGACGATGGTACCTGGCCCGAACGAGCGCAACCTGAGGGATCTGCCGTCCGCAAGCCGCAGCAAGACGGTGACACGGCCGCGCTCGACGAAGTACATGGCGTCCCCTGGTTCGCCGTGACGGAACACCGGCTGCCCCGCGTCAAGCTCGCGCACATCCAGAAGGGCCAACAGCCTTTCAAGCGCGCGCGGCGTGAAATGCGGCGCGAGCATCGCGTGGAAATCCTCTTCGCCGCGCGGCAGCGCGCGTGGATCCGACGCGAGAAGCGTATCTTCGACCCATTCCAGCCCCGCATCCAGCGTAGCGAACTCGTGGATCCGGAGGTTCAGCGTGCCGGTCTTCAGGAGCAGGTCACGCGAGCGTGCCGGCAGCCCCGTCAACACCAGGTCAGCATCGAGCGTCGCACACAGTTGCCTGAGCTTGATGAAGCTGACCGATACCGACGCGTCCAGGCCGTTGGTCGAAGCGAAGTCGAGCACGACAAAGCGAACGGGTACCGGCCCGTGCCGGGTTAGCCGTTCGCGCACGCGCTGCAAGATCGAATTGGCGGTGCCGAAGAAGAGGAAGCCCTGCAGACACGTTCCGCACACCCGTGCACCTAGTTCGTGAAGCCGTCCGGTTGCCTCGATACTGCGCTCGACATTCGATGTGCGCGTACTGCCATCGAACTCCATGCGAATGCAACTGATACGGCCGTACAGCAGGGCGAACATCACACAGGCGGCGATGACGCCGGCCACCACCCCCGGGACGACGCCGTAGAACGCAATAGCGCCCAGAATAAGCGGTACAAGCAGATACTCATACCAGTTGAGCTGGCGATATGCGCCTACTAGCCACTGGATCAACAGGCGCAGTCCCATGAAGAGCTGCAGCCCGACCAGCACCGGCACCGGAAATAGCGCCACCAGGTCCGGCGAGACGGCCAGCACGAACAGACACGCGAGGGAGGCGAATACGCCTGCCATACGACTTGTCGCACCCGCGCGTGCGTTGAGCATCGATCGGTTGTACGACTGATAACCGACCATCCCGCCTAACATCCCGCTCGCGATGTTGGCGATGCCGGCCGCCTTCATTTCGCGGTTCAGGTCAATGTCTTCGCCCGTGGCTGCGCCAATCGCCGTCGAATTCATCAGGATCGTGATTGCCGAAATCGACGTGACCATGAGTGTCTCCGGCAAGTGCGCAGCGATGGCCGACCAGTCGACGCCTCCGTGCGCCAGCGACGCCGGCAGATGCAGCTCTGGAATCCTTATCGCGTGCAGCGCCACGCGCGGAAGCAATAATCCCCTGTTGCGGGCGTCGTCGATCGACAAGCCTGCAGCAAGCAGAAGCAGGTAAAACAGCGCGACGCCGAATGCAAGCGTGATCGGCAGCGCCGCAGCGTGTTTCCATGTGCGCGACAGGAGCGTGGCTAACGCGCACACCAGCACAGCGGGTGCCCACGCCAGCCAGTTCAGGTGTGTCACCAGCGCCAATGTGTGCCAGTTCAAGGGCTCGCCGGTCACGACCCGAAACGCGCCGGCTAGCAGGAGGTAGCCCGTACCGGCAAGGAAGCCGCCTACGACCGGATAAGGCAGGAATTGCAGGGAACGGCTGCGCTTCGACGAACCGACCGCATACAGAATGACGCCTGTCACCACGGAACACAACGCGATGGCGATCAGCACCGTCAGCAGAATTGTCTGCGGCGTACCGCCGTTAGCGCGCACGCTGCTCGCGACGCCGGCCGCCACACCGGCAAGAAACGCCGTCGCGTTGCCGTCGGGGCCGGCGATGTTCATGCGCATCGAACTCGTCAAAGCGATCACCAGCGCCGTCACTACGCAACTGATAAAGGCCGTGGGTACGCCAAGCACCGCGTAACGGGCGAGATCCGCGCTGAAGATCAGGGTGCCCAGGCTCATTGCGTAGCAGAGCATGACCAATGTCGACACCATGCCGGCCGACAGGTCCCCGACGAGGCCCGTGAAGCGTGGCCCGGAGTGGGCTACGGGCGAGGAACCTGTGGTAGCTGGCTTCACGGTGCTTCCCGGTGAGGGCGGATGGAATCTCGCCCGGTGGCCGTTTCCTTCACGCTGGACGTACACTGTATTTTAGGCGGGAAGGACTTGAACACGGAATACGTTGCGCCCGTCGCAGCGCGGCGCCAGGCGGTGCGCCGATTCGTATGATTGTTCGGGCGACGCGGCCCGGTTCGGGCATACGGTCGACAACCCGCGCGGCAACGAGCTGCGACGCAGCATGCGTGTTCGTACACGCACCGGATTGGGCGGCGGCGATGGATATCGATCAGTGGCTGCATGCATTGGGGCTTGAGCAATATGCACCCGCATTTGTTGGGAACGACATCGATCTCGCGATGCTGGCACAACTCGGCGACGCGGACCTGAAAGAACTCGGTGTCCTCTCGCTCGGCCACCGCAAGCGCCTGCTGGCGGCGATTGCCGATCAGCGCGGCGCTGCATTGTGCGCAGCGCCGCCCGCTGTGAACGCGCCGGCCAGCGAGCGCCGGCAAGTCACCATCCTCTTCGCCGATCTGTGTGGTTTCACCGCGCTGTCGCAGACGCTCGATCCTGAAGAATTGCGCGAGTTGACAGGTCGTTACACCGCGCTCGTCGATGGGATCGTCCTCGGTTACGGCGGCACGATCGACAAGCACATCGGCGATGCCGTGATGGCAATCTTCGGTGCACCGCGCGCACACGATACTGATCCGCTGCGCGCGGCGCGTGCCGCGCTGGAGATTCATGAGGCACTTAACGGACTGGGCGAGCATGGGTCGCCTCCGCTGAGGGCGCATGTGGGCATCGCCAGCGGCGAGGTGGTCGCGGGGCCGCTCGATCGCGCGGATGTTCAGGACTACACGGTGCTCGGCGACTCCGTGAACCTCGCCGCCCGGCTGGTTGCCGCCGCCGGCCCCGGGGAAACGCTGCTCTCCGATAGCGTGCATCGCGCGCTGGGTGACGGTGTGATGAGCGACGCCGTCGGCGCAATGCGTTTCAAGGGGATCGACTCGCCGGTGCAGGTGTGGCGTCTGCGCGGTCTCGCCTTTGAACCCGTCATGGCGAGCCGCAGCGTGTTTGTCGGCCGTAAGGCTGAACTCGAGCAGTTCAAGGGCGTCGCCCGCACGTGCCTCGAGCAGCAAGCCGGCCACGTCGTTTATGTCCGCGGTGAGGCGGGCATCGGCAAGACGCGGCTCGTCGACGAAATGCGCCGTTTCGTCGAAACACTGGGCTTTGCCAGCCACCGCGGCCTCGTGCTGGATTTCGGCGTGGGCAAAGGCCAGGACCCCATTCTCACCATTGTCGGCAGTCTGCTGGGCCTGCCGCCCGCGGCCGGCTCCGACGAACGACGCGCGGCCGCCGAGCGGTTTGCCACGTCCGGTGCCGTCGGCCCGGATCAGTTGATGTTTCTCCACGACATCCTCGACCTTGCGCAAACCGGGGAAGGGCGCACGCTTTACAACGCGATGGACAACAGCGCTCGGACGCGCGGCAAGCGCACGGTTGCCGCGGCGATCGCGCAGGATGCCTGCCGGCGCGGGCCGACCATGATTGTCGTGGAAGACCTTCATTGGGCGGACCCACAGGTGCTCGGTTACCTGGCCGCCTTCGCCGTAGCGATCGCGAACGGCCCGGGCCTGCTTGTGATGACTTCGCGCGTGGACGGCGATCCGCTCGACGCGGCATGGCGGGCAGGTTGCCGCGGCACGCCCTTCGCCACGATCGACCTTGGCCCATTGCGCAGCGACGAGGCGCTGAATCTTGCCGGCAGCTTTATCGATGCGACCGAACGTATCGCGCGTGCCTGCATCGAGCGGGCCGGCGGCAATCCGCTGTTCCTCGAACAGCTCCTGCATAACGCCGAAGAAGGGAGTGAGGAGGCGGTCCCCGCGACGATCCAGAGCCTCGTGCTGGCGCGCATGGACCGGTTGACTGCGCGCGACCGCGAGGCCTTCCAGGCTGCCGCGGTCATTGGACAGCGCTTTGGCCTTCCCTTACTGCGGCGGCTGATCGATGCACCGGAGTACGTCTGTCACGGGCTTGTCGCCAACGCACTCGTCTTGCCGGAGGGCGAAGATTTCCTGTTTGCCCACGCGCTCATCCAGGAGAGCGCTTACTCGACACTGCTGCGGGCACGCCGGCGCGAGTTGCATCGCCTCGCTGCCGACTGGTTTGCGGCGACGGACCCCGTACTGCGCGCCCAGCATCTCGATCGCGCCGAGGACGAGCGGGCACCGCGCGCCTACCTCGACGCTGCGATCGCGCAACGCGCGGCCTACTTTGCCGACGCGGCATTGCGGCTCGTCGAGCGAGGTCTGCAAATCGCGCAAACGGATAGGGATCGCCACGCGCTGATCTGTTTCAGGGGAGAACTCCAACGAGATCTCGGCGACATCGCCGCATCGATCGCGACGTACCGTGCGGCGGTGGCCGCCGCTCCGGACGAAGCGAGTCTCTGCCAGTCCCAGCTTGGGCTCGCCGAAGGTCTGCGGGTGAGCGAAGGCCTCGCCGAAGCCCTCGCGCTGCTCGACGCGGCCCAGCAAGTGGCGCAACGTCTGGATCAGGTGCCTGAACTTGCGCGCCTGCATCACCTGCGCGGCAACATCTTCTTTCCGCTTGGCAGGATCGACGATTGTTGCACCGAACATGAGCGCGGGCTCGCCTATGCACGGCGTCTCGGCGCGCCAGAAGCGGAGGCGCGTGCGCTTGGCGGCCTTGCGGATGCGGCCTACGCGCAAGGGCGCATGCGTACTGCTTTCGAGCACTTCAGCCGGTGCGTTGCGCTAAGCCGCGAACACGGCTTCGGCCGCATCGAGGTTGCGAATCGTTCGATGGCGGGCTTCAGCAGGATCTATCTCAACGAGGCACGTGCAGCGCACGAGGACGTCAGCGCCGCTGCACGCACTGCTGCGCTGGTCGGCCAGCCACGTGCGCAGATGCTGTGCGAAACGCTGGGTGCCTTTGCCAGCTACGAATTGGGCGACATGCAGGCTACGCTCGCCCATCTCGAGCGCGAGAAGCTGATCATCCGTCAACTGGGCGCTCGCCGCTTCGAGGCACAAAATATGGAAATGCGGGCGCGTGTGCTGCTCGCGAACGGCCATCGGCGTGAGGCCACGGAATTGTTGCGTGAAGCGCTGGCGATTTGCCGCGAGGTAGGCACGCAGTTCAGCGCCCCCAAGGCGGTGGGCGTACTGAGCCGCGCCGTCGAGGACGACGGCGAACGCGTGCGTCTGCTCGCCGAAGGCGCCGACATGTTGGACCGCGGCGCGGTTGGTCACAATCATCTGTGGTTCTATCGCGACGCCATCGAAGCGATGATGTCCGCCGGCGACGCGGCTGGCGCACTGCGCTATGCCGCTGCCCTCGAAGGCTATACGCGTGCCGAGCCGCTGCCTTGGGCGGACCTGTTTGTGGCGCGCGGCCGTGTCCTCGCTCGCGCGCTGCAAGACGACGTTGGTGAAGAAATGCAGCGCGAACTCGAGCGTGTGCGTGCAGCCCTCGTGGAAGCCGGCTTCAACAGCTATCTGCCTGCGGTGGACGCTGCGCTCGCGCCGTAGGCCGTGGGATTGGTTAGCGGATCGATAATCTTCAACATCTCGATGACCGAACCGGGCCACCCGTGCGTAACGATGTGGCGGAGTGCCTGCCGCGCTGTAACATTGCTTCGGAATCTTCCGAAGTGCATTTCTCATGTTTGGCATTTTCCCGTTGAATTTGTTTGCCTAGACTCCGTTCCAGATAAACCGCTGGCCCGTCATAACGGGCGTTGCTGCCGTGAAGACGGCAGTAGCGCGTGCGCCGCACCTAGCTGAATCCATAACAGGACGGAGATAAGCATGTCTGAAAACAGCTACGAAACAGGTCGGCTGAATTTGCCGTTTGTTGGAATCTGCACGTTCGCGAAGTCTCCGTTGTGTCTTGACTGGGACAAGATCGACGCGGATGTCGCGGTGATGGGCGCTCCCTTCGACTGCGGTACGCAATGGCGGGCAGGCGCCAGGTTCGGCCCGCGCTCGATTCGCGATGCGTCGACCCTGTTTTCGTTCGGTCATGGCGGCGCATACGATTTCGAAGACGACGTCGTCTATTTGCCCAGCAACGAAGTTCGGATCGTCGATATCGGCGACGCGGACATGGTGCACACCAACACGGAGAAGAGCCACGCAAATATCGAGTACGGCGTGCGCAAGATCCTGGCGGCGGGCGCGTTGCCGGTGGTGATGGGCGGCGATCATTCGATCAACATTCCCTGCATCAATGCGTTCGAAGGTCAGGAGCCGTTTCATATCGTCCATATCGACGCCCACCTCGATTTCGTCGACGAGCGTCACGGCGTGCGTCACGGCCATGGCAATCCGTTGCGTCGTGCAGCGGAGAAGAGCGTGGTGTCGGGCATGACGCAGATCGGCATCCGCAACGTGTCGTCCACCGCACGCGAAGGATACGCTCAGGCGCGCGAGATGGGTTCGGACATCATCTCGGTGCGCGACCTGCGGCGCCTCGGCATCCAGGGCGTTCTGGACCGTATTCCCAAGGGCGTGCGTTATTACCTGACGATCGATATCGACGGTTTCGATCCGTCGATCGCGCCGGGCACGGGCACGCCGAGCCACGGTGGCCTGCTCTATTACGAAGGACTCGAATTGTTCGCAGGACTCGCCGAGCAGGGTGACGTGATCGGTATCGATCTTGTGGAAGTCGCGCCGGACTACGACCATTCCGGTTCGACTTCGATTCTGGCGGCGCAATTGCTGCTGAACACGATCGGCCGCGTGATGCATCAACGCAAGGTCAAGCGAAACCTCACCCGTTAAACGGGATTCTCTTACGCCACGCGAACGCGATTGCCGGTCACGCTCATCGTGGACCGCAATCGCATAACGCGGCGCACGCTATTTGCTGCTCCGCGTGGCGCGGCTCACCTGCTTGGCCGCAACCCGCAACTGGTTGCAAAAGGCCAGCACTACCCGCGCCGATTCGCCGCCCTTGCGCGTGATGATCTGAAAGTCCAGATGTGTCACATAGTGCTCGGGATCGATGCGGCTCAACAGACCGCCGTCTACCCAAGGCTGCGCGTAGTGGGGCGGTAGAAAGCCGATGTAGTTGCCCGACAGGATCAGCATGGCTCGGCCTTCGACGTTGTCGACCGAGGCTGCGGCCTGCGGCATGCGCAGCAGCTTGAGCTCCTGGTTGCCGAGATACGCGCGGGCAGCGAGCCGCTGTTTGCTGAGCACCGCAACGGGCACGCGTCCGCTTGCCCGTTCATACAGCGGATGGGTGGACGCGCAGTAAAGCCCCTGTTCCTCGCGATAGAGCGGCACGTAGTCGAGGCCGGGGATACGCGCGGGAAACGGCCCCACGGCGAGATGCAGGCGGCCGTCCAGCACGTGCTGCTCCATGCTCCCCGGTGTGTCGATCTGCACGTGCAGGCGGACTTCGGGCGCCATCTGGCCAAACTCGCGAATCGCGGCCGGCAGCGGCGAGTATTTGTCGGTCAAGGTCGCTTCGATCATGCCAAAGCGCAGCACGCCGGAAAGCTGATTGCGCAACGCGCCAGCTTCCATATGAAACGTATCGACGGCACCGAGCAGACGTTGCGCGGCGGCGTGCAACTCCGCGCCTTCTTCCGTGAGGCGAAAACCCGCGCGTCCGCGTTCACACAAGCGCAGCCCGAGGCGGGTCTCCAGTTGCGACATGTATTCGCTGATGCTCGATGCACCAATGTTGAGAATCGGTTGTGCCGCGGCGAAACCGCCGCATCGCACGATGGTTTCGAAGATCCGCAACAGCTTGAGATCCGTGTCCTGAACTTGCATCGTGCCGCCTCTCGATTACTTCGGGAATTACCGAAATGTGTTTCATCAATGGTGCATTTTATTGAGGAATTTGGCTACACAGAATTGCTGTCAACCCCACTGCCCAACGTTCGGCGAAGGCATACGGACAGTGCGGCCCCAAAGCGATGTTTTCTGTGCCGAAGCGCCACGCGTTCGCCACTTCCGGCGGCAAGGCGGTCAGGCACGTCATGATGTGAGGAGAGCACGATGAAAAAGCCGTACGCAGGTGCAAGCTGGTTGGCAGCAGTCGCTTTGAGCATGGTGTCGGTGGGCGCGACGGCGGCAGAGCAGGTGGTCAAAATCGGTTTGACCGGACCCTTGACCGGTCCGCAGGCCGCCATCGGCAAGGACGACGAAAACGGCGTCAGGATGGCGATCGAGCGTCTGAATGCACAGGGGCTTGTGATCGGTGGCCAGAAAACCCGTTTCGAACTGGTTTCGCAGGATGACGCCGCCGATCCGCGTACCGGCATGACGGTTGCGCAAAGCCTGGTCGACGCCAACGTGAAGGTCATCTTCGGGCCGTTCAATTCGGGGGTCGCGATTCCGATTTCAAACCTGGTGAACGTGTCCGGAATCGTAATGGCGACCGTCGCGTCGAATCCGTCGATCACGCAACACGGCTATCCGTTCGTGTTTCGCATCTCCGCCAGCGATACGCAACTGGGCAGCCGGATGGGTGAATTTGCGGCAAAGGAACTGAAGATCAAGCGCATCGCGGTGATTGACGATCGGACCGCATATGGGCAGGGCCTCGCCGATGAATTCGTCAATGCCGCTAAAGCCAACGGCATCGAGATTGTCGATCGGGAATATACGACCGACAAGGCGACCGACTTCGTCTCGATCCTCACACACGTCAAGGGCGCGAACGCGGAAGGGATTTTCTACGGCGGTTATTACGCGCAAGCCGGTGCGCTGCGCAAACAGATGAAGCGCCTTGCGATGAACGGCTATCTCCTCGGCGGCGATGCCATGTGCAACGCCGAACTGGCGAAACTCGGCGGCGATGCGGTCGATACACGCGTGTATTGCCCACAAGGCGGCCCGGTGCTCGATCAGACACCCGAGGGTCGTCAGTTCAAGGCGGACTACAAGCAACGCTTTCATACTGATCCGTTGACCTACAGCGCGGCCTTGTACGATGGCGTGAATATCGTGGCGCAGGCAATGCAGAAAGCCAATTCGATCGAACCGGCTCAGTATCGTGCCGCGCTCGCCGGCATCGATTCTCATGGTGTTTCCGGGCACTACCGGTTTGACAGAAACCGCGACCTGACGGACTCGCCAATCACGATTTATACCTATCGAAATGGTGAGCCTACGCCGCTGGCGTCGACGCAGCCGTAGGTTCATGTCGCCCAACCATGGCGAAGGGTCGTGCCGCACGACGCTGCGGTAGCCCTATGCGATGGGTGCCGTCCGCTGAACCATACGGTAGCTTTCCATCAGGTCGATCATGAAGACCTGCAGGATGGTAGGCGGCGCGGCGGCCCGCCGCGTGATCGCGCAAAATGGCCAATGCGAGCCGAGCTGCGCCGGGCAGATCTGATGCATCTCGCCGCGCGCGACCCAACGGGCAGCGTAGTGAATCGGCAGAAATCCGATGTAGGCGCCCGATAAAATAAGGATGGCCTGCACCTCGATATTGTCGACGGTTGCTGCGGCTTTGCTCACTTTCAGCATTCGCAGGTCGTGCTGCTGAAGATACCCTCGCGCTACCACACGGCTGGATGCGATGGCCTCGTCGAGCGCGGCGTCGCCAGGCAATCGGCCTGCGAGTGCGTGACCCTTCCCGCAATACAGACCGTCCGGTTCGCAATACAGGTCGGTGTAGGTCAGCCCGGGCACGTGAAGCGGAAAATGCCCGACTGCGATATGCAGCCGGCCGTCCAGCACACGTTCTTCCAGTTCGGCGGGCGTGCCGACGTAGACATCCAGATGCACGTCGTGCCCTCTCGATACAAACGCTTGCAGCGCCTGCGGCAGCGGCGAGGCCGAGTCGGTCACCGTGTTGTCAATGATGCCGAGGTACAGCTTTCCTGAGACGTGTTTTTTTAGCGCGTCGGTATCCACACAGAAGCTCTCTACCGCCACCTGCAGCCGTTGCGCTGCCTCGAAAGTGGCCACGCCGTGTTCGGTGAGGCGAAATCCGCTCCGGCCCCGCTCGCAAAGCTTGAGTCCGAGGCGCGTTTCGAGCGTTGTCATTTGCTCGCTGATTGTCGACTGGCTAACGTTCAGGGTCGCCTGGGCAGCGGAAAATCCGCCGCACCGTACCACCGTCATGAAAACCCTCAGTAGCTTGAGGTCCACGTCCTGCAACTGGATCACGGTCGTTGCTCTCCTTGCGCCACTTGCTTCGGTATTCCCGATATGAACATCTGATTCACGTTATTTTTACCCCCGGCCTTGTCGTCCATAGTCTCTCAAAACACCGCGCTGCCACAAGCCGCGTTTATATCGATGGACCCCGGTCGCTTTTGAACGGCCGAACCTGTCGGCTGCAACGCAGGATCCACGAACAAACGTGCCAGGAACAGGCGGACCTTTCTGTACGAAACCGGCCCATGAGAGGCCGAATAGCAGTCAATCCGTAAGACAGGAGACAATGATGGACAAGGTCGTACAAACCTATCTGGAGACGTTCGGCATCCGGGAAGAGACACAACGCTTTCTCACCCGGCCGCAGAAGATGTTAATTGGCGGTGCCTGGGTGCCACAAGGCGATCGCGAATCCTGCACAGTGCTCGAACCGTCTACCGCGGGCGTGATCACGCACATTCCCCTGGGTACGACCACCGATCTGGATCGTGCGGTCGACGCTGCCCGCAAGCAGTTCGACGGTGGACCGTGGAGAAAGCTCAAACCCCTTGAGCGCGAACGACTGCTGCATCGCCTCGCCGATCTGATCGAAGCGAATGCAACGGAGTTGGCCGAGATCGAATCGATCGACGTAGGCAAGTCTGTTGCCAATGCGCGTGACGTCGACGTACAAGGCACGATCGACACCTTCCGCTATTTCGCCGGTTGGGCGTCGAAGCTCCACGGCCGTACGGTAGAACCCTCCCTGCCTGGTGAATACGTTGCTTACACGCGCAAGGAGCCCATCGGCGTGGTCGGCGTTATCGTGCCGTGGAACTTCCCGCTGCAAACCATGGCGTGGAAGGTTGCGGCGGCGCTCGCTGCCGGTTGTACGACCGTGATCAAACCCGCCGAACTCACGTCGCTGTCCACACTTCGCTTCGCAGAGTTGGTGCAGGAGGCTGGAATTCCGGATGGCGTCGTGAATGTCATAACGGGGCGAGGGCGCGAAATTGGTGCCGCTATGGCCGCTCATCCGGGCATAGACAAGATCACGTTCACCGGTTCCACCGAGGTGGGCCGAACTGTCGGGCAAGCGGCTGTGGGCGGCATCAAACGTATGACACTCGAACTGGGCGGAAAATCGCCGGTACTCGTGCTCGAGGACGCAGACATCGAAGCGGCGGCCCAGGCCGTAGCAAACGGCGTCTTCTTCAATTCTGGACAGGTCTGCGACGCGGGTACGCGGGTTTACATCCAGCGCGGCATTCACGACAGATTCATTGGCGCGCTAGTCGAGCACACGCGTAAGTTGAAGATCGCACCGGGCCTCGATCGCGATTGCTTCATCAGCCCGCTCGTTTCCGCGCTGCAGAAGGATCGCGTCGCTTCCTATATCGAAGCCGGGCGCCGCGAAGGCGCGGAAATCGTGCATGGTGGCCGCGTGTTGGACCGGGCAGGCTACTTCGTCGAACCGACCATCTTTACGCATTGCCGCAGCGACATGAAGATCGTCCGTGAAGAAATCTTCGGACCTGTGCTGGTGACCACGCCCTTTGACGATCTGGGCGATGCGTTGTCGCAGGCGAATGACTCGCCATACGGTCTTGCTGCCGCGATCTACTCCAATGACCTGAATCGCGTTCACAAACTGATCCCGCAACTGCGCGCGGGTACCGTCTACGTCAATGCCCATAGCACGATCGATCCTTCGATGCCGTTCGGCGGATTCAAGGAATCCGGCTTTGGCAAAGACCTCGGCCCCGAGCAACTCGATCATCTGATGGAGAGCAAGGCGGTCTGGATCACGCTGCACTGAACCGTCAATGCGCCGGAGGCGTCTCCAGACGAGCGTGGCGCCGCGGCCAGCATGCATGCCGGATCAAATCTATTCCATCAACCTCTCATTGCTGTCAGGGGTACATGATGCAAGCAACAGACGAAGTAGTTAAAAGCACGGTAGTTGGCGTCGAGCATGGCGCGATCGAAGGTCACTCGATCGATTTCATTCCGGATAGCGAAAGAACCGACAGATTGTCCAGGCAGGGGCCATTCTGGTTTCTGGGTAACTTCACATTCTTCACCATGACCATCGGTTTTGTTGGTCCCAGCATTGGTCTGAGCGCGCTGTGGACCACGATAGCCGGTACGCTTGGCATCATGTTCGGCACCTTGTTCATGGCCTTTCACGGCTCGCAAGGCCCGCATCTCGGCTTGCCGCAGATGATCCAGTCGAGAGCGCAATTCGGTTATCGCGGGGTCATCGTCGTCCTGTTGGCGACGCTATTCGTGTTTGCAGGATTCAATATCGTCAACCTGGTGCTGATGATGCAAGGTCTCAAAGCCTTGTTCAATTGGGACCCCGTCAAGGTGGCGTTGGCCGTGACCGTGCCGGCTTCGGTTCTGGCGATTCTCGGCCACGACTGGATGCACCGCAGTTTCAAATGGGCGTTGTGCCTGTCGCTTCCCCTCTATGGTCTGGTCACGGTGGCCGTCCTGATGCACTGGGTGCCTGATGTGCCCCTCGCCGCTGTCGAACCGGGCGTGACACCGACGCCACCGCTGGGCTTCAACTGGATTGCGTTCATTGCTCAATTCGCGGCCGCCGCCAGCTACAACATCGCTTACGCGCCGTATGTATCCGACTATTCGCGCTACCTGCCGAAAAACACGCCGAGCGGCAAGCTGATCGCGGCTGTGTTTCTCGGCGCATCCCTGTCGGGTGCGTGGATGATCGCGATTGGCGGCTGGCTCGCGGACCATCTGCACGCGACCGATGTGCTGGTCGCATTGAGTCAGGTGGGTAACGACCTGGCGCCGGGGATGGGAAGTGTGGTGGTCGGCGTCACGATTCTGGCGTTTCTGCCGGTGATCGCAATGAACATCTATAGCGCCAAATTGACGGCCATCACAGCACTCGATTCGTTCCATAAAGTCCAGCCGACGCCCAAGGCTCGCATTCTGGCGATTCTCTTTGTGGTGATCCTTCAGCTGGGTGTTGCGCTCAGCATCTATACCTCGGGTAAGGGACTCTCCGTCCTGAATATTTACCTCGTCGTCATGCTGTATTTTCTCGTGCCCTGGACCGCTGTCAATCTGACGGACTACTTCTTCGTCCGCAAGGGTCGCTATGCCATTCCGCACTTCTTCATGCCTCACAACAATCTGTACGGGACATGGGGCGCACGCGGTCTGATCGCATACGCAATCGGCTTTGTCGCGATGATTCCGTTCTTCTGTGTTCTCGACGGCTCAAACGAGGTGTATGTCGGCCCGCTTGCGCGTGCCATGGGTAGCGTCGATCTGGCGTGGCTGGTCGGTCTGTTCGTCTCGGGCATCGCCTACTACGCCTTGTCGCGCTCGCTCGATCTGAAGTATGAGGAATCGGTGATCGCTCATATCGAGAAGACATCACCGCAATACACCACCGGCGACAAGGGTCGCTACTGAAATACGGACGACCCCGTCAAGATCTGGAAATCAGGAAAATATCATGGTTACCGAGCAATTCGATTACATCATTGTGGGCGCCGGATCGGCCGGATGTGTGTTGGCCAACCGGCTTACCGAGGACCCGGCGGTCCGCGTTCTTGTGCTGGAATACGGCGGCAGCGATCGCAGCGTCATCATTCAGATGCCGAGCGCGTTTTCGATGCCGATGAATACGGCCAAGTACAACTGGCGTTATCAGACCGCGCCCGAGGCTCATTTGAATGGCCGCCAGTTGCATTGTCCGCGCGGCAAAGTGCTGGGAGGTTCGTCGTCGATCAATGGCCTCGTCTATATTCGCGGCCACGCTTGCGACTTCGACGAATGGGAGGAACTGGGCGCACGAGGTTGGGGCTATCGCAACTGTTTGCCCTATTTCCGCCGGGCCGAGAGCTATAAGTTCGGGGGGGATGAGTACCGGGGTGCGGAGGGGCCGCTGTGCACCAACAACGGCAACAACATGGAGAATCCGCTGTACGGTGCGTGGATCGCGGCAGGGGCAGAAGCCGGATACATCAAGACGGAGGACTGCAACGGCCATATGCAGGAGGGTTTCGGGGCAATGCACATGACCGTCAAGGATGGTGTGCGCTGGTCGACCGCGAACGCCTACTTGCGCCCTGCAATGAAGCGCCCGAATTTGACCGTAGTGACGAATGCGATGACACGTCACGTGATTCTCGAGGGCAAGCGCGCCGTTGGGGTCGCATACGATCAAGGCGGACGCACGCATGTCGCGCGGTGCCGTTCTGAGGTATTGATCGCCTCCGGTCCTATCGGTTCGCCGCACTTGCTGCAACGTTCTGGAATCGGCCCGGCCGACGTACTGCGGAAAGCGGGGATCGAGGTTCGGCACCACCTGCCCGGAGTCGGCGAAAACCTTCAGGATCACGCGGAAATCTATATCCAGTACGCGTGCAAGGAGCCCGTCACGCTCAACGCGAAAATGGACCCGTTTAGCAAATTCATGATTGGATTGCGCTGGCTTCTTTTCAAGGATGGTCTGGGCGCCAGCAACCATTTCGAGGCGGGCGGATTCATCCGCTCCGAAGCCGGGTTGCGCTGGCCCGACATTCAATTCCATTTCTTGCCGGCCGCCATGCGCTATGACGGCGACAAGCCGTTCAAAGGACACGGATTCATGGTGCTGACCGGGCCGAACAAGCCGAAGAGCCGGGGCCATGTGCGAGCGGTGTCGGCCGATCCCTATACGCATCCGGAGATCCGCTTCAACTACCTGGATCGGGAAGAGGACCGGGAAGGATTTCGACGCTGCGTGCGCTTGACCCGGGAGATCATCGGGCAGCCGGCGATGGACCGCTTTCGTGATGCTGAACTCGCTCCTGGACCGGACGTGCAAACGGATGAACAGATCGATGCCTTCGTCAGGGCGAACCTTGAAAGTACGATGCATCCGTGCGGTTCATGTCGCATGGGAGAGGATGACATGGCTGTGGTCGATTCCGAGTTGCGGGTTCGCGGCATGGAAGGCCTGCGAGTCATCGATTCATCGGTTTTCCCGACCGAACCCAATGGCAATCTGAACGCGCCGACGATCATGCTCGCTGAACGCGCTTCGGATCTCGTTCGCGCGGTGTCGATGTTGCCTGCGTCCGATGCCGACGTGGGCCTGGCAGAGGGATGGGAGACGCGGCAACGCACGCATGCGCCGACTCGTGATTTGCATGTCGGATAGGTCGATTGACGGCGACAACGTCGAGCGGCATCAACGTGTGTAGTTGGCTTGCGACGTGGCCTCAACGCGGCGTGTGCTGCCTGATTAGCGGCGCACGTCGCTAATCAGAGCTTGCCGTATCACGGTCAAAGGGTGGCCGAAAAGGCCTGCTGGAGGTTGCCGGCCGTCGCCAGAGCCACGCATTGCTGAGCAAGGACATCGGTTGGATCGACCAGACTGACACGTGCGCCAGTCGTGCCCACGAAACTCGTCTGTGGCAATAAAAGCGGCAACTCGGTACATCCGAGGACGATGACCTCGACGCCTTCCGCTATGAGCCCATCAATAGCAGCGGCGATGTCGTCGAGGCATTGCCCGGTAGTGAATCCCGCTTTTACCCCTTCCTTGCCGTAGATCGCATCCATCACGCGGGCCTGCAATTCAGCGGCCGGAACGATTTGCCGCAGACCCTGCGACTCGAGGGCCTTCTCGTAGACGCCGCTCGCGATCGTGCCGGAGGTTGCCAGCACGCCAACGGAGCGCAGCAGCGGAAACGTTTCGCGCAGATGGCGGACCGTCACCGTCAGCATGTTGACGATCGGTATGCCCAGATACGGCTGAATGCGTTCGACAAATGCGTGAGCGGTGTTGCACGGAATCGCGATCAGGTCTGCGTCGCCCGACTCGAGCTTCTTGCAGGTCGCGTAAAGCGAAATCGTCGGGTCGGGCCCGTCACCAATCAGGTTTTCTGTGCGGTCGGGAATCTGCGGATTCTGTTCAATCAGAAGCCTGATATGGTCCTGATCCCGATTCGCCGGCGTATTGCGTACGATCTTCTGCATGAAGTCGACCGTCGCCGCGGGCCCAACTCCGCCGACCACGCCCACTTTGAAAATGGATTCGGGCAAACCGTATTCACCCGCAATCACGTACTGCGCGTACGCAAGATTTGAATCGATCACTGGCACTCGAAATGAGCCCATTTCCTCGGCCACGAGCGCAATCTCCGTCAGACCCGGCACGATGATTTGTGCACCTTGTGCGATGAGGTCCTCGCACGCCTCGCGCAGAAGCGCGACGGGTCGGCCAGACAGATTTCCGCTCTTGATGCCGTTCGCGCCGTAGACGGCTTCGGTGATGAGATCGACACTGTCGCGCGGGCGGGGATGAATGACTTCAAATTCCGGCCCCGCGAAATACTTTTCGAATAGCCCCTTTCGACGGGTGTAGTCCGAGGTCAGCACACCGATTCGCCGTGCAGCCGGAAATTTTCTTCGAACATGGCTGCGGACGGCTTCCACCATATCGACGATCTGCAAGGGCGAGTTAGCCTTTAGCTCGTCGATAAACGTGTGGCTGAGAAAGCAGGGGAGTACGACGGTCGTCACACCCCTCTTCTCGAAACCGCTAATCATGTCGAAAATGTAGAGTTTCCGTTGAGTCGTCGCCTCACTCCCTATGGCCGCGCTTCGGAAGGGATGCTGCTCGAAAATGACATCGACGTGTTCGGCATCGCTCGAGGCGGGCGTCGATTTGACGAGCTTGAAAAAGACATCCGCGCTCGCCAGTGGACCCAGGCCGCCCACCACACCGAACCTCTTCCCGCTCAGCACGTTGGCGCTGATCATTTTGCTTCGCCTTGCAGTTGGCCCAGGACAACGCTGTTCTCTGCGTCGTTCTGCCTGGCAACCCGCTTGGCCTCCCACTTCGCGATAACGGCCGTCGCGATGCTGTTACCGATCACGTTCGTAGCGGTTCGCCCCATATCGAGAATCTGATCGATGGCGAGGATCAACACCACGCCGGACGGGGGCAAATGAAACATCGGGGCAACGGCCGCCACCACCACCACGGAGCCTCTTGCGACGCCGGCCATCCCCTTGCTGCTCAACATAAGCACCAGCAACATCATGATTTGAGCGCTGAGCGGCATGTCGATGCCGAACGCTTGCGCGATAAAGATCGCAGCAAACGCCTGGTACATCATCGATCCGTCTAGGTTGAACGCGTAGCCGAGCGGCAACGTGAAGCCGACGACCTTCTTGTCGATGCCGAACTGTTCAAGCTTTTCGGTCAGGCGCGGATAAGCGGCTTCACTGCTCGCGGTAGAGAAGGCGAGCATCGCGGGCTCACGGACCGCTTTTAGCAACTTCCAGATCGATTTGCCCAGAAAGACGTGGCCAACGAGGATGAGCACAGCCCACAGCAGGACGAGACCGAGGTAGAAGCTTCCAACGAGCTTGCCGTAGGTAGTCAACACGTCCAGGCCGTGCACCGTAATCGCGGAGGCGAGAGCGCCGAAGACACCAATCGGACCGAGCCGCATCACATAGTCGGTCAGTTTCAGCATCGCGGGAACGAGCGCATCGATGCCTGCGATCAACGGTGTGACGCGCGGGTCCGTCTTGATGGCACTCAAGACCACGCCAAACAGCACAGAAAAGACGAGGATTTGCAGAATGTCATTTCGAGCCATCGCATCGATGATGCTGGAAGGGAACGCGTGCGTGACGAAGTCCTTGAAGTTCAGACCCGCGGTGTTGAGACCGGTGGCAACATCGGAACTGGTCTGCGTCATATGCAAGCCGGCGCCGGGTTGCAGCGCATTCGCCAGGACGAGGCCAAGCGCGAGCGAGAAAAGCGAGGCGCACACGAACCAACCCACCGACCTGAACCCGATTCTGCGTACGTCGCTCGTCCCTTCCATTCCGGCGAGCCCGGACACGAGCGTGGCGAAGACGAGCGGCGCGATAATCATCTTCACGAGACGCAAGAAGATGTCGGTAATGATCGAGAAGTAACCGGCGATTGTCTTGGCTTCCGCAGCATCGGCTACGGTCCGATGGCACACGTAACCGACAATCACGCCGAGCACCATGCCGACCACAATATAGAACGTTAGGCGGTTTTTCATTTCCATCAGTCCGAGAAGGCGCACTGAGGTCTGACGTGACCACCGTACGCAGGCAGGAGGCAAAAACGCCGCTAGAGGAGCGACGTTTCTGTGTATGGACGGATGATAGAGATGATCAAAAAAGACTCAATGCGGGTCCTGCATGGGGATATGCGAGACTCGCATAACGCGGGATTACCCTTAATCGACTGCCTGCGATTCGGCGCGAAGGTGGCGCCAGAGCGTGTCCAGAAACCCACTGCGATTCGAGGCATCCCGGTAGACGCGAAGTTCAACTTCGAGATGCCACGTATCCCGGCCGGCTGGGACGAGTTCTCCCGCGTCGAGCTCGGCGACGATCGAGCTTTTTGGCAGCCAGGCAACGCCTTCGCCTTCCAGGACCAGCTTCTTGAGGACCTCGGCCATGTCGGATTCGTAATGAGGCCGCAAAGCCGGGGTTGCGTCGACGCGGCCAAGGAGGAGTGCGAGGCAGCGGCCGAAGTAGCTGGTTTCCGTGTACGTAATCAACGGCAGTGGACGCGCCGCCGTGCCCGGCAACCGGAATATCGGCGCGCCACGCGGATTCGGCCGGCAGACAGGCATCAATACATCGACGCCCACGGTGAGATGCTCGTACCTGATCGGGTCGAGATGGAGGGGTAGCTCCGGGTGATGATAGGCAAACATCAATTCGCAATTGCCGTTCACGAGCATCAGGATGGAGTCGTGGACATTGGTGGGTATCACCCGCGCACGTACCTCCCCGAAGCGCGCAGTGAGCGCCTTCAACCAGGCAGGCAGAAAACTTAGCGCGATCGTATGACCCGCTGCAATCTGCAAGCCTTTGCCCGCCATGCGTTGGTCGATGCGAATGATGGCTCGCGTATCGAAGAGCTTTCCAAGGATATCTACCGCTGCTTCCCGAAACAGTTGTCCGGCAGGCGTCAGTGTTGGAGGGAAACTGCTTCGGTCAATGAGGTCCGCGCCCACCCACTGCTCAAGCGACTGAATGCGCCTGCTGAAGCCCGACTGGGTGACATTCCGAAATTCCGCCGCCCGCGAGAAACTCTGATACTGGGAGAGCGCGATGAAGTCCTCAATCCACTTGATTTCCATGTCGGGTCCGATGTGTGCGGCGAGTGTGCGTGCCTCGAAACGAGTGGGTGATTCTACGCGGGCTCGACACCCGCTTGGCCTCCTCTGCCATGCATTGCGATACAAATCACGGATTTTCCGCCAGCAATGCACCGGGAGCCATGGCTGCTAACAGGCAAATTTTTGCCGTTTAGACTCATTTTTTCCAGTTAGCCGGCCAAAAAGTGATGGTTACTTGAAGCCGTCGCGGTGGGTCGATGCACACGGCGCGCGGCGACGGCGCTCCGTGCGGCCATCCAAGTCGGGCCAAAGCGGGGAATGATCCGCTAGTTGCGCAGCGTTCTCAAACCGGCACGAACCTCCTCGGCAAATAATTGCGGCTGTTCCCATGCCGCAAAGTGTCCGCCTTTATCGAGCCGGTTGTAATAGATGAGGTTGTGATACGCACGCTCCGTCCAGCTTCGCGGGGCCTGATAGTTCTCGCGGGGAAAGACGCTCACGGCAGCCGGCACGGATACATCGGCGGCGGCCAGGAAGTTGAAGTGGGACTCCCAATAGAAGCGCGCCGCGGAAATTCCCGTGTTCGTCAGCCAGTAGAGCGTGATGTCGTCGAGGAGATCGTCCCGTGTCAGGTCGCCTGCGGATTCGCCATTGACGGGTCGCCCGAACACGGCCGAAGTCAGCGCCGCCGCCGGCTGAACATACCCGTCGCCGTGATCGAGCAGCCAGCTTGCCAGTCCAACGGGTGAGTCCGCCAGTCCGTAGAGCGTTTGCGGGCGTGTTCCCATCTCCAATGCATAGGCACGCCGTTTCTTGGCCGCGCTGCTTAGCTGCTCGTAAGCGTGCTTTTCATCGTCCGATAGACCGGGTGGCGGCGGATCGCCGGCTGCGAGCGCCTTTGCAATCTCGGGCGGAACAGTCGCAGGGAAGTTGACGTGGATGCCCAGCAATTCCGGCGGCGCCTGCTTACCCATCACATTCGCGACGACGCCACCCAGATCGCCGCCTTGCGCCGCGAATTTCTCGTATCCAAGGCGCTTCATGAGTACGACCCACGCACGGGCGGTACGCTCAGGACCCCAGCCGGTCGTGGTAGGTTTGCCTGAAAATCCGTAGCCCGGCAAAGACGGAATGACCAGATGAAAAGCATCCGACGCGCTTGCGCCGTATGCCGTGGGATTGGTCAGCGGATCGACAATCTTCAACATCTCGATGACCGAACCGGGCCAGCCGTGTGTGACGATGAGCGGCATCGCATTTTCGTGTTTCGAGCGAACGTGGATGAAATGAATGTCCAGTCCGTCGATCTCGGTCACGAAATTCGGCAGCGAATTCAGCTTCGCTTCGCACTTGCGCCAATCGTAATCGGTCGCCCAATGGCGCGCGAATTCCTGAATCATCGCGAGCGGCACGCCTTGCGAGTCATCCGTAACGGTTTCACGGTCAGGCCATCTCGTGGCTTTGATGCGCCTGCGCAGGTCGATCAGTTGCGATTCCGGCACATGCACGCGAAGTGGACGAATAGCGGTCTTGTCGCCGCCGGCCGGCTGGGCAACCTCAGTAATCGCATGATTCGTTTCTGCAAAAGCGAGCTGACTCAGCGAGCCCGCGGCAACGGCTGCCGCTGCCACGCTAACAAAACGACGGCGAGACGGCGATTGGGGAAGGATGGTGTCTGACATGGCATTTCCGATGGGCGATAAAGCGAGGTTCCTGATCAATAGCAGCGTGATCTCACGAGTCATTGAACGCGATACGCCCACGCCGAGCGTGCTCGGTATGGGCGTAGTGGAACGTGTGAAGCATCTTGAACCAAGAGGATTGCTTACCGTATTGGAAGCATAGTTCAATCTTGCGGCGCTCAGATTATCAGCTACCGCGATACAAGCTGCTGAGCTGGGCGAGCTGACCATCCCGCTGGGCTTGCACCAGTTCGTGGCGGACCTCTGCGCGCGTCTTTTGCATCGCGCCGGTTTGGCTCGGGTTCCATTGCTGCACTTGCGTGGCGGCCGATTGAGCAGCGGTTGTTGCGGGAGCTTCAGAGGCGTGAGCGAAGCCGGCGGTAGCGAATGCAGCGAATGCCAAAGCGATCATTGAGGTTTTCATGTCGTTCTCCGTGAACCAATAAATTAAAAGGAAGGCGCCGCGATGTCAGGAGCAAGGGCAGCAATTCGGTCCGTCATCTGCGATTTGCTTGTGTCTTGCATCCGGCGTTGATGCATTAAAACGTGCCGACGTATCTGACTTGTGTCGAGAAACCGGGTCAATTGCAATGTTCTGTATCACCTGGAGGCCCAGATACATTGCGATACGAAGCGCGGGTTTTCCGCTAGCAGGGACAGATGCGAATGCGTCGACGCACTAGGCGTTATCCGGCTCCGCGAACATGGTCATATGGCGCAGGATCCATTCGAGCATCTCCTGCGGGGCGGCCGCGAGCGGCCGGCCGGATTTGACGAGCAGCCGCGCCTTGATACCGCGGAACAGGGGATGGTCGATTGGCACGACGGTTAATTCGCCCGCCGCGATCTCCCGATACGCGGCAAATTCGCCAACGAGCGTCACGAAGTTTTCCGACGCGACGAAGCGCTTGAGCGCGCTCAGCGAATTCGTGGTGAGCGTCGGACGGATCTCGATGTTCTCGGCGAACGCCAACATCTTTGCCGCGTGACCGATTCCGAAGGTGGCCGGCATCAATGCCAGCGGATAGGCGAGCACGTCTTCGATGCTTGCTGGCCCGCCTCTCACCGCCAGCGGATGCTCCGGGCGGACCAGCAGAACGACGGGTTGCGCTGAACTCGCGCGATATTCGATGCGCGAATGCGGCGGCGGATTGTAGGCAAGACCGATATGCGCGCGGCTTTCGGCCACTTCGTTCAGCACGTCGTCGACAGCAAGGATCTCCACGCCGATGTCCAGCTTGGGATACCGCGCACAGAACGGGGTGAGCACTTCATCGACCAGCGCATCGACATAGCCTTCGCTGATGGCCAGTTGAACATGGCCTTGCTGGAGGCCCTGCAAGGCATGAAGCTGGTCTTCCAGTTTCTCCTGCTGTGACCGATACCCTCGCCAGAATTCGAGCAGATGCGCCGCCGACTCAGTGGGCTTGACGCCGCGGGCCTGGCGCTCGAACAGCATCACGCCGAGTTCGTCTTCCAGTAGCTTGATCTGCCGCGTAATCACGGAAGGGGACGTGTTGAGGCTATCCGCGGCGCCGCGAATCGTTCCGTGAGTCAGTACTTCATGGAAATACCGGAGGCGTTGCTGGTTGATTTCTCGCATGTCGGCTGTCCTTTCATTGCTGCCGTTGCCCTGTGAGCAACGATACGTGAACTTAGTTGCTGTTGCTAGTTCGGCTGGGCGTTGCCACTATTCATCCGGAAGACGAGCCGGACGAAACGGTGAACAGGGAGACAGGCATGGCAGCAATTCAAACCACAATCGACGAGGACGATGTTTCCGCGCTCTACGACAGGCTTAACTGGCGGCTACTCCCGTTTCTTCTGATGTGTTATCTGTTCGCTTATCTGGATCGCGTCAACGTCGGCTTTGCCAAGTTGCAGATGCAAAGCGACCTCGGGTTTTCCGATGCCGCTTACGGTGTGGGCGCCGGTATCTTCTTTCTGGGCTACGTGCTGTTCGAGCTGCCGAGCAACCTCATGCTGCCGAGAGTCGGCGCACGGAAAACCTTCTGTCGAATCCTGGTGTTATGGGGCATCACATCGGCTTGCATGCTGTTTGTGCGCAACGTTCACATGTTCTACGGAATGCGCTTTCTGCTTGGCATCTTCGAAGCGGGTTTCGCGCCGGGCATGATTTTTTACCTGTCGCGCTGGTACGGTCCCTCGCGTATGGCCCGGGCCATCGCGATCGTTTTTCTCGCCGGCCCGATTGGCGGCATTGTCGGTGGCCCCGTCTCGGCCTGGCTGATGACCACCTTCGCCGGCACAGCGGGTCTCGCCGGCTGGCAGTGGATGTTTCTCGCCGAAGGCTTGCCATGCATTGTGCTGGGTGTGCTGACGCTGTTTGTCCTGTCGGATCGGCCCGCGCAGGCCCGCTGGCTGAGCGATGACGAGAAGCGCCTGCTCGAGGCCGAACTCGTGGCGATCCCGGCTGGAGATCACTCGTTCAAGGCTGTGTTGCGCAACCCCAAGATCTATCTGCTGGCGTGCGCGTACTTCTGCATCATCGCGTCGATCTATGCCATGAGCTTTTGGCTGCCTACCATCGTGAAGTCGCAAGGCGTCAACGATACGATCCGGCTTGGCTGGTACTCGGCGATTCCGTACGTTGGGGCCGCCTTCGGCATGTATTTCATCGGCCGCAGATCGGACACACGTGGCGAACGGCGCTATCACAGTTCGGTGCCGGCGCTGCTCGCCGCGGTATTGCTTTCCCTGTCGGTTTTGATGGACGGCAACCTCGTCGCCACGCTCGTCCTGTTGACGCTCACCACGACGATGTTGTGGATGGCGTATACGGTGTTTTGGGCCATCCCCTCTGAATACATCAAGGGCGATGCGGCAGCGGGCGGTATTGCCTTGATCAATACGATTGGCTTGTCTGGTGGATTCTGGGGACCCGCCATCATCGGCTGGGCGAAGACGGCAACCGGCAACTTGCATCTTGGACTCCTGATAATTGCCGGCCTGGCGTTATGCGGCTCTGCGCTGCTCGTCGCGAACAGGTTGCCGTCAGAATAGCGATCTGGGCACGCCCGGATCCGGATAAGGACGTTCTTCCATCGACACCCGCAGGCGTCGTCGAGGAGCAGCAGTCAACCCAATGCGCCGCGTTCCTGCGGGACACGGCGAAGCAGAGGACTTCAAATGCTTTTACACCTGTCGACATGGGCCGAAGTGGGGCAATACCTGGAGCGAAGCCGTTCGATCGTCGTTCCTATCGGTTCGAACGAGCAGCACGGCCCCACCGGTCTTTTGGGCACCGACTGGCTGTGCCCGGAAATCATCGCGCACGAAGCCGAGAAGAGTGCGGACATCCTGATTGCGCCGACCTTCAATATCGGCATGGCCCAGCATCACCTGGGCTTCCCGGGAACCATCTCCTTGCGGCCATCAACCTTCATTGCGGCCATTGGCGACTGGACGCGCTCGCTTGGAGTTCATGGCTTCGAGAAAATCCTGTTTCTGAACGGCCATGGCGGCAACATCGCGTCGATCGAAGCTGCGTTCTCCGAGATTTATGCCGAGGCCAGTTTTGCGCGGCGCCGCTTGGGGTTCGCACTGAAGCTATGCAACTGGTGGGATCTCGAAGGCGTGGGCGAGTTGGCGCGCGAACAGTTTCCCGAAGGACATGGCGTGCATGCGACGCCCTCCGAAATTGCCATCACTCAGTGGGCGCTTCCCGAGACGATCAAGAAAGCCCGCTACGCCCCGCAGATCGCGCCGTCCGGGCCGATTCGCGAGGCGCTCGAGTTCCGCGCGCGCTATCCCGATGGACGGATGGGCTCGGATCCGGCCCAGGCATCTCAGGAGAAGGGCGGCGCGCTGGTGAAGCTGGCCGCCCAGAGCCTGATTCGCGAGATGGATGCGTTCAGCCGCGAGATCGTGCCGGGCGGGCATGACTGATTGATCAGCCCAAGTACATTGCGATGCGAATCACGGGTTTTCCGCCAGCAACGCCTTGATCTTCGCTTCGGTCTGTTCGTAGTCGCCTTCGCCGAAGTGCGTGTAGGCCACGTGCCCTTTCTTGTCGACCAGATAAAACGCGGGCCAATACTGGTTGTCGTAGGCGCGCCATGTTGCGTAGTTGTTGTCCTGCGCGACTGGGAACGTAATGCCGAAGCGCTTGATCGCCGATTTGACGTTGTCCGTGTTGCGCTCGAACGGATACTCGGGTGTGTGGACGCCGACCACCGCCAGGCCCTGGTCCTTGTATTTCTGGTTCCAGGTCTTGACGTAGGGCAGCACGTGGATGCAGTTGATGCAGGTGTAGGTCCAGAAGTCGACCAGCACAACCTTGCCCCGCAACTGTTGCAAGGTCAGGGGATCGCTATTGAGCCATTTATCGATGCCAGTGAATTCCGGCGCGGTGGCGTTGTTGTCGAGCTGGTTTGCAACGGGACCGGCGGCAGCGCTGGCCGCGGGACTTGCAACGAGCGTCGCGATTGCGGCGGCGCCGGCTGTCACGGTGGCGGCGAACAGGGCGACGGTAGCGGTGGTTTTGAGTCGGGAGAGCATGTCAGCGTCCTTTCAGAGAGGAGAGCAGAGCGGCGATCCGGGCATGGGCCCGTACGCCGCCTCAGGCATTCCAGTGGTTGGCATGGGTGCATTTGAACGCCCGTTCGTATCTGGCTTGTGTCGCCGAGGCGGCGCGGGTGCAATGTTTTGTGTCAGGGGAACGCCCAGATACATTGGGATACAAAGCGTCGCGCGTACCAGGCTATAAAGCAGCCATTCCTACCGTGGAGAAGCCACATGAGTACCGAACTGCTGCAAGGATCCTGTCATTGCGGGACCGTGAAATTTGAAGTCCGTACCGATGTCCTGCCCGCTGGGCGTTGCAATTGCAGCCTGTGCCGGCGCAAGGGCGCGCTGATGACGCCGCCGTTTGCCGCGGGTGAACTGAAAATCCTGAAGGGTGAGGAAGCGCTGACGCTTTATCAGTTCAATACGCGCACGGCGAAGCACTATTTCTGCAAGCACTGCGGTATTTATCCATTCCATCAGACGCGTAGAGATCCGCAGCTGTGGCGGGTCAACATCGGTTGCCTGGAGGGTGTCGATCCGTATACGCTGGAGGCGAGCGTAGCCAATGGCGCCAGCCTGTCCGTCGTGGAGGATGCATGAGAAAACTCATGACAATTCTCGCCTTCCTCGCGGGCGGATTGGCGGCGGAACTGGCGCACCCCGTGCACTGTTCGCTGATCAACGTGAACCGGGTGCGCGTCAATCGTCGAAAGGATTGATCCGTTGATGGAAACCACCGACCACGTCCTGATCGTCGACGACGATCGCGGCATCCGCGAATTGCTTGCCACCTATCTCGAGAAGAACGGCATGCGCGTTTCGCTGGCCGCCAACGGCCGGCAGATGCGCACGGTCCTCGAACAGGGCGCGCCTGATCTGATCGTGCTCGATCTGATGATGCCTGGCGAAGACGGTCTCGTGCTGTGCCGGGAATTGCGTGCCGGCAAGTTTCGTGCGGTACCGGTCTTGATGCTGACCGCCCGCAGCGAGGAGACGGATCGCATCGTCGGGCTGGAAATGGGCGCGGACGATTACCTGTCCAAACCGTTTGCGGTGCGTGAACTGCTGGCGCGCATCCGCTCCGTGCTGCGCCGCGCGCGGATGCTGCCACCCGGCATGCAGGTGACGGAATCCGCGCCGATGATCGCTTTCGGTGACTGGCGTCTCGACACCACGGCGCGTCATCTGCTCGACGCCGAGGGCACCATGGTGGCCTTAAGCGGTGCGGAGTACCGCTTGCTGCGCGTGTTCCTTGATCATCCCCAGCGCGTGCTCACGCGGGATCAGTTGCTCAATCTGACTCAAGGCCGCCAGGCCGATGCATTCGACCGCTCGATCGATCTTCTGGTCAGCCGTTTGCGCCAGCGCTTGCAGGACACCGCGCGCGAGCCTCGGTACATCAAGACGCTGCGCAGTGAGGGTTATGTATTTTCGGCGGCGGTGACCATGATCGAAGGTACGCCATGAAGCTGAATGCATTGCTGCGTTGGCCGCGCACGCTGTTCGCGCGGCTTGCCCTGATTCTCTTTGTCAGCCTTGCGCTGGTGCAAACGCTGTCGGTCTGGCTCACCATGACGGAACGGGACCAGACCATGACGAACGTGATGATGGGTTACATCGAACGCGAGGTCACCAGCTCCGTCGCGCTGCTCGATCATTTGCCCGCTAACGAACGCGCCGAATGGTTGCCAAGGTTGGCGCGGCGCACCTATACCTTCAATCTCGGGCCCGGGGTCGCCGGCGCGCCTCCCGATGCGAAGCTCTCAGCGAGAGTGGCTCAATCTATCGCCGACGGCATCGGCAAGCGCTATCCGCTCACGGCCAACGCCGTCCCCGGCGATCCGGACCGCCTGCAGGTCCATCTGCTGTTGAGCGACGGCACGCCGCTGACGATCGACTATCGCCCTATGCCGGGCGCGCCGCTGTCGCCGTGGTTGTCATGGTTGCTGGTGCTGCAACTGGTGGTGCTGGCCGCGTGCTGCTGGCTGGCGGTACGGTTGGCAACACGCCCGTTGAGCCACTTGGCGCGAGCGGCGGATACCCTGGGCCCGGACCTTAAGGTGGAGCGCTTGCCCGAAGACGGCCCGGACGAAGTGGCGCGCGCGGCGAGGGCGTTCAACGCCATGCAGGATCGCATCAGGCTGTACATGACCGAGCGCTTGCAGATCCTCGCGGCGATTTCGCACGACCTGCAAACGCCGATTACCCGCATGCGTTTGCGCGTCGACGTGATGGACGAGAGCCCACAGGGCGCCAAGCTGCAGCAGGACCTGCAGGAAATGGAAACCATGGTCAAGGAAGGCGTCACGTACGCGCGCACCATGCACGGCGCCAGCGAGGCACCCCTGCGTATCGATCCGGACGCGCTGTTCGACAGTCTGGTGTTCGACTATGTCGACGCCGGCAAGGACGTTTCGCTGCACGGTCGAATCGACGCTGCACTGGTGACGCGTCCTCAGGCGTTGCGCCGGATCGTGGGCAATCTCGTCGATAACGCGCTGAAGTTCGGTGGGTCGGCCGAGATCAGGGTTGCCTCGCAGGACGGGCACGTGAGGGTCTCCGTGCTCGATCGCGGGCCGGGTATTCCGGCCGAGTCGCTGGAAGCGGTATTCGAACCGTTCTATCGGCTGGAAGGATCGCGCAACCGCGGAACCGGCGGTACCGGGTTGGGCCTCGCGATTGCGCGGCAACTCGCTTTGGCGATGGACGCGACGCTATCGTTGCATAACCGGCCCGATGGCGGCCTAGAAGCCACACTGGTGTTGAAAGGCGTTGGCTAAATTCCGATCGCTCGCCGATCGCGTTGTATGCCGTACGTTTTCGTCGATGAACGTCAACTACCCCCGTCTTGTATCCCAATGTATCTGCACCGCCGGTAAATACATAACGTTTCACTGGTGCTTTTCGCAGACACACGCCAGATACGTCCACGGGCTTTAATGATTCCAGGCCAGATCGTCTGGCTTCGCAGGCCGGACATGTCTTGCGCCCGTTTAGCTAACCTTTGAGGAGAATCCGCGATGCCGGATCAGATCAATACTCGACGTCGTCGTCTGCTTGGGACGGCAGTTGCTGGTATCAGCTTGATGGAGTTGGGTTTGAGCGGGCTCGCCAAGGCGCAGTCGACCGGCACGCCATCCAATGCGAACACTGCAATACGTGTTGCTTCGTTTGACAACATTCGCCAGGTCAATGCCGGAACGCTCAGCATGGGCTATGCGGAAGCGGGTCCGCAGAATGGACCGGTTGTGATCCTGCTGCACGGCTGGCCCTACGATATCTACAGCTTTGCTGAAGTCACACCGTTGCTGGCAGCCGCGGGCTACCGGGTCATCGTGCCGTATCTGCGGGGCTATGGTTCGACGCGGTTTTTATCCGCAGATACGCCTCGCAACGGTCAACAGGCCGTGGTTGCCATCGACATCATCGCGTTGATGGATGCATTGAAGATTGACAAAGCCATCTTTGGCGCCTTCGATTGGGGCGCGCGCACGGCGAATATTATCGCCGCGTTGTGGCCGCAGCGATGCCAGGCGATGGTGTCGGTCAGCGGTTATCTGATCGGCAGTCAGGAAACCAACCGGGCGCCGCTGCCGCCGAAGGCTGAACTGGCCTGGTGGTATCAATTCTATTTCGCCACGGAGCGTGGCCATGCAGGTTACGAAGCGAACCGCCACGACTTCAACAAGCTGATCTGGCGTCTCGCGTCGCCGAAATGGAATTTCGACGATGCGACGTACGACCGCTCGGCTGAGTCCTTCAACAATCCCGATCACGTCGCGGTGGTGATTCACAACTACCGCTGGCGTCTGGGTCTGGTTAAGGGCGAGCCGCAATACGACGAACTCGAAGCGCGGCTCGCGAAGGGGCCGACCATTTCGGTTCCGACCATCACGATGGAGGGCGACGCCAACGGCGCACCGCATCCCGAGCCGGCAGCCTACGCGAAGAAATTCACCGGCAAGTATCAGCACCGGAACATCGACGGCGGTATCGGACATAACTTGCCGCAGGAAGCGCCGAAGGCATTTGCCGATGCCATCGGCGACGTCGCCCGGCTTTAAGCGGAGTGGAGGAGCGGGGTCCTGGCGCGCTAACGTACTGCACCATGCGGCGCATCGGTCGATTATTAGCGTTTCTTGAAGCGCGCCTTGGCATCGCCATACGATGCCTGCGTCTTGCCGATGACCTGCTCGACGCGCCCCCTCCACGCGACCGTCCGGTTTCCCATGGTCTTGCCGAGGCCGGTACGCAGCTTGCCCGTGATCTCTCTTATCCATCCCTGCATCTGGTCTTTGTTCATCACCTCGCTCCTTGAGCGCTGCTTCCATCGCCACAGCATGACCTCGATGGACGAAGCAGTCGGTACGGCACCGGACAGACGCCGGTCGGGAGTCGGCGCACAAATGATTTGTTCGATTGAATTCGCCGCACTGACGGTGGTCCCTTTGCGAGTCCATCGAACTCCTTTGGAGACCGATCATGAGACTCGTTGGCACCCCATTCCAACCGCGACCCGCGCCCGCATTCGCGATCGCGGTTTTTCTCGCGATAACGGCATTCGCCAATCCTGCGAGCGCTGCTTCCCCCACCCAGACTCAACCACGTGCAAGCGTGATGAACGTTGCGGCCCATAGCCAGATCGATACGCGTATCAGTGGACTTCACACGAGGCTTCAGATCACCGCGGCGCAGGAAGAACTTTGGCAAAAGGTCGCTCAGGTCATGCGTGACAACGCGGGAACGATGGACTCGCTCAGACAGGCACGAAGCAGTCAAGCCAACAGCATGAGCGCTGTCGACGATCTCAAGTCCTATGGCCAGATCGCCGATGCCCATGCGGACGGCATCAGAAAGCTCACCCCGGCGTTTCAGGCACTCTACGACAGCATGTCCGACGTTCAGAAGAAGAACGCCGATCTGATCTTCCAGACTGACCATCACCACGCCGCGAAGAAGGGGTGATCTCAAGACACCCGCAACGGGAAGCGGACTGGCACCTCAGTAAGGTCCCGGATCGCAGACAGGAGTACATCATGAAAATTCAAAGAGTGAGAGCCGCGTGCATGGGCTCGATGAAGACCGGAATCACGACTGCAGTTGGCCTGGCACTGGCTCTTGGCGGCATGTCCATGGCGCCCGCCTTCGGCGAAGGCAACGGTAACGGAAACGGAAACGGAAACGGCAATCACGAGGGCCAGGAGCAGCATGGAGCGAATAACAACTATCACCATAACCAGGGGCATCAGTCGGATCACGGCAATCGGCAGGCCTATCAGCATCCCAACAATGACCACCGTCGCGGCGACTATTCCGACAACTATTACGGCAACCAGGACTATGTGTATGCGCCGCCACCCGTGGTCTATGCCCCGCAGTCGGCACCGGGCATAAGCTTGTTTATACCGCTCCAGTTCCGATAGAACGCAGGACCCGCGCCTGGTGATTGCCGTTTCGACAATCTTCCAGGCGGGTCCATAGAGGCAGGATCCCGCCGAATCTGAATTTGGATTCTGGACGAGAGATATGCTGTTTCCCGTGTGGCTCAAACGCGCTGGGTTCTGCCCGTCGCGTACGGCCGCATCGAGACGACCCGCTATTTGGGCACGGTTCCCGGGTCTTCCAGCCATCGCGAGACCGCCGACAGTACCTGCGTCTCGATGCCAAGAAAACCATGTGGCGACTTCGCCCCGCATTCACTGGCGCCCATTCTGCCGCGCTCGCTGCTTGATACTGCCAGGAACTGCAACCGGTTGTCCTTGGCGAGCGTGCGGGCCGCGCTAAACGGTGAAACCCGACATCCGTCATTTTCGTTCGACACAACCAGAACCGGCGTAGCGCCGACGTCCCATTGCATGCCCGAAAGCCCGGTCTCGCCACGCATGCCGATCGTGACGGGCGACGTCAGTACATACGCGTCGACCAGCCGTGGTTCGCGTTGGAGCACATTGCCAACCGAAATCGTGCCCCGGCTGGTACCCACGAGGGCGATTTTTGCAGCCGGAAAGCGTTGCCTGAGCGCCGAGACAATGACGTGCAAGTCCTGAGCGTGAGCTTCGCTCAGACGGAACGCGTCATTCATGCCGGATGATTGATCGGATGGCGCATCGACGATAGCGATCGCATCGCCCGAAGAAGTCCAGTATCCGGCGGTCCGGAGGAGGAAATTTGCCGTCATTGTCGTCGGGCCGGTCTCGTCGAGGGCGATAACGCCTTCATCTCCGGCAAACAATACGATGACCCATGGCGGCGCGCTGGCGGGCTGTTCGATGAAGACGGCCTGGGTTTGCGACCCCCGTACCGGGACTTGCAGCAGTTCACCTGAATACGCGGGCATTGCGGTTAGGACGGTGCAGGCGAACGCGCAGACCGGGACCGCGAATTTAAGCAACGATTTCCAAAGCCTGTTGGCGAAGCAGGCGATGGGCCTTGCTCGTGCTGATTTCTGATCGCGCATTCTGAATGAAGACCGCGTTGTTGTTCCATTCACAGCATACGTGAGTTGGATGGGGGATCGGCAAGATCGTCTGGATTGACCAACGATGTAAGTACGTGATCGGCCCAGGAACCATTGATCTTCAAGTACGACCGAGCGAGGCCTTCCTTCTCGAAACCAAGACTAGCCAGTAGGTGCTCGCTGCGGGTGTTCTCCGGTCGATAGTTGGCCATGATGCGATGCAAGCCGATATCTCTGAACACGTGCTGGATGGCCACCCTTAGACTCTCTCGCATTAGGCCTTTCCCTTCGACCGCTTTCGCAAGAGAGAATCCAAGATGACACGCTTGGAACGGTCCCCTAACGATATTGGTAAAGTTGCATTCACCGATCAACTGACCGCCTTCACGTTCAAACAGCACGAGATGAAGAGCGTTTCCTGTTGCGGTTTGATGAGTCGTTGTGCGTAGCCTGTCGGCGATCGCATCCACATTAAAAAAACTTTCCTGTCGCGCAGGCTCCCAAGGCTGAAGATGCATTCGATTGGCTGCGTAGTACGCCTGCAGCGCGCTTGCGTCGTTCTCGCTGACGGCTCGCAATATCACGCGTTGGGTGGTCAGTCCTTTATCTGGATGGTTCGCCGCATTTGCCATTAGTCTATCGCCCTTGATATGCAATATTGCGCGTGATTGTACCGAAGCCAAAAACTACGCTCGGCACCTCCGGCGCCGGCGAGTCACGAGCTACACACGCAACGAGATTGACCCCACGCCAGGTTGAACCTTTCAGACCCCCCACTGCCGCTCAGTAGTTCATTTGCTACACTGGATCGAAGAGCAGACCCGTTTGGCACTCGGTTTGACTCTGATGCCCGCGCTCGGATTCGGCACGCTGATTCCCGATGCAGCTACGACGACCAGTCGGGCAGCCCGGGGTTTATTCCGCGAAGTGCGCAATAGATCGACGTGAACGGTATTCGGAGGCAAGCCATGCAGGAAGAACAAATACGTGAAGCACTGAATGCCCACTGGCACGCGTCGGCGGCCGGCGATCTCGATGCGGAACACGATATTTACGATGACGACGCCATCTGTGACTATCCTCAATCAGGTGAACGAATCCTCGGGCGAGTTAATTTGCAGGGGCTGCGGAGTCATCATCCAGATAAGCCATCAGGTTTCGACGTCAGGCGAATTCAAGGAGAAGGTAATCTCTGGGTCACGGAATACTCCATCACCTATCAGGGGCGGGCGGCTTACACGGTAAGCATTATGGAGTTCCGCAACGGCAAGGTCGTTCACGAGACCCAGTATTTTTCGGATCCTTTCGAGGCACCGGGTTGGCGGAGTCGATGGGTTCAGCAGAACGCGTGAAGGCGCATTGCTCGAACGTGCGGTCGCAACAATGCGTTAGTTCAGGTTTCGCATAAACCTGCAATCAACCCTTTTTAGCCTGCGCCAGCCACTGGTCGAGACTGATGCGGCCGGTCCGCGCGTCGCCGAGCGGCACGAGCGATTGCTCCTCGACACGGCCGCCGTAGTACAGCGCATCGCGATCCGTCACCACCGGGCGTGCGTCGCCTACCGATTTCAGATAACGGGTGACGATCTCCGCGAAGGGCGCGCGGTCCGGGCCGGCGATCTCGACCGTGCCGTTCAGCGGCGTGGCGAGCGCGATCTGCGCGAGGCTCGCCGCGACGTCGTCCGCGGCGATCGGCTGAAACAGGCCGTCGCCGACGCGCACCGTGCCGCCGACTGTGCTGAAATCCGCGATACCGCCGATGAACTCCATGAACTGGGTCGCGCGCACGATCGTGTACGGCACGCCCGCCGCTTCGATCACTTCTTCCTGTGCAACCTTGGCAACGAAATACGCGTTCTCCGGCGTGCGGTCGCAGCCGACGATTGATAGCGCGACATGATGGCGTACCCCTGCGGCCACTTCGGCTTTGCCGAGGTTACGGGCCGAGGTGCGGAAAAAGTCGAGCACCGCCTGCGGCTCCCACGATGGCGCGTTCGTCACATCCACTACAACGTCCGCGCCCACGAGCGCGTTGCTCAGGCCTTCGCCCGTAACGGCGTTTACGCCGGTGCGCGGCGACGCGGCAAGCGCTTCATGACCCGCCTCGCTGAGCAGCGTGACCACACGCGAGCCGATCAGGCCGGAACCACCGATTACGACGATCTTCATGGCAGATTCTCCAGATGAAAGTAACTGAACATGTGAGGCGCTGGCGGGCATCGTATTGCGTGAAAGTGTTCGCCGCCGTCGCATCGCGTGAGGCCATTGTGGAAGAATCATGCTCTATCGAAAAGTGCCAAGAATTGTCGATCCGACTAGTCCATGTCGGTTGCTGCTCCCCTTGCCCGCGAGACCCTCATGACCGAACCGACTCCCGCATTGAGCATCGAAATCGATCGGCAGCAGCAGTTGCCGATCTATCTGCAGATCTGCGAGCGTTTCAGGACCGCGATCGCCGCGGGGCATCTGCGTCCCGGCGATCGCGTGCCTGCGCTGCGCGGTCTCGCCACGCAACTGAGCACGGCGCGCGGCACTGTCGAGCTCGCCTACACGATCCTCGTCGACGAGGGCTACCTGCAGATGCGCGGCGCGGCGGGCACCTTCGTATCGACGTCGCTGCCGGCATCGGTGATGCGCCCGTCGCGTGCGCAAGGTGTTCAGGACGCGCGGGGCAGGCAGAGCACTGAAGGAACGGGCACGCCGCAGACGCCGGGCGAATCGCGCAGTGGTCAAGCGGCGCCGCGGCAGCAGGCCATCGCCGTCGCCATGAGCGGCGAGCCGCGGCCGTTGTAACCAGGGCTGCCTGCGCTCGACGCATTTCCGAGCAAGCTATGGAACCGGCTCGTTTCGCGTCGCGCGCGCAGCGGCGACCGCGCGATGCTCGCGTATCCGGATCCAGCCGGCTACCGGCCGCTGCGCGAACATATCGCCACTTATCTTGGGCTGTCGCGCGGGGTGACCTGCCTGCCGGAACAGGTGTTCGTGACCGGCGGCTACCGTGCGACGCTCGAACTCGTATTGCGCAGTCTCGCTCGCCCGAATGATCGCGTGTGGTTCGAGGATCCCGGCTATCTGTTCGCGCGCGGTTTTCTGGCCGAGACCGGCGTGCAACTCGTACCGGTGCCGGTGGATGGCGAAGGGATCGACGTCGAGCGCGGCACACTGCTGGATGCAGAGGCGCGCTTCGCAGTGGTCACGCCGTCGCATCAGAGCCCGCTCGGGCACACGCTGTCTCTCGCACGACGCATGGCACTGCTGGACTCGGCAGAGAAAGCGTCCCGCTGGATCATCGAAGACGACTACGACAGCGAGTTCCGTTATCTGGGCCGGCCATTGCCGGCTTTAAAGAGCCTCGACCGGCGCGATCGCGTGATCTATTGCGGCACGTTCAGCAAGGTGATGTTTCCCGGTTTGCGGCTCGCGTATGTGGTGGTGCCGGAGCGAGCCGTCGAGCGCGTTGGGCGGGTGGCGCACAGCATGAACGCCGGATCCCCGACGCTATTGCAGGCAGCCGTGGCGGATTTCATTGAGCAGGGGCATTTTGCGCGGCATCTGAAGCGGATGCGTGCGTTGTACGGCGAGCGGCGCGTGCTGGTCGTGCACGCGCTGGAGCAGGCGTTTGGCGAACGGCTGATTGTCGATTTGCCGCCAGGTGGAATCCAGTTCGCGGTGCAGTTCGCCGAAGGCCCCGATGGCCCGGTCGACGATGTCGCCGTCGCCGCCCGCGCCCGCGAAGCGGGGCTCGCGGTGCTGCCGCTTTCGATCTGGTACGCGAATGGCCGCGCGCGGCGCACGCTGCGCGGCCTCGTGATGGGCTTCGCGAACATCGCCGATGCGCGTGAGGCCGGTCGTCTCGCGCGAACGTTGCGCGCGTGTCTGGAGTACGGCACTACCCCTTGTTGAACAGGCTCAAGACACGGGACATGGATTTTGCTGCCAGAGCGAGCAGAGCGCCGGAGACGCTGTAGTCGACGTTGAACATCAGGTCGATCAAATAGAACATGGATAGCGCGATGAGCGGGTGGTACATCGCAAGGCTTATCAGGCGTTTCATCGGCATCTCACGCGGTTTCGTTTGCACGAACCGGTAAGTCACTGTGCGTGAACCGATCTGCGCAAGTTTCGTGGCGTGCCAGGCTTCCGGAATCCGTGGAAGGTTTGGCTGCGAAGTACGGATGACGCTGTTCTGTCCCGTCCCGTCCTGTGATGAACTTTGCCTCTCGCAACCTGTTGCCGTCCTGCCCGTGCGTCGATGTTTTTTGCCCTATCGTCCAAGTCTTGCCGATGGTTCTCGTGGCCATTGCAGAGCGTCCAGAAAGCTTGTCTGTTCCTCCTGCAAAAGGGGACGATGTGTTGCACGCGTTTATGTCACACAGCGATGCATCGAGCGCACTGAAAAATCGGTAAGGCATTTGTCATCTACCGCCGCAGCGGGTATAACATGGACCCCTCGGTCAAAATGAAGAATGACCGGCCTCCCGGTTCCTTACCCGGGAAATCGCATACCACGCGAGCTCTTCATGGATGCAGTTTCTGACGTCCTGCGCGCTGTGCGCCTAAGCGGCGCGGTATATCTGACCGCGACCTTCACGGCACCGTGGTGCGTGATAGGCCGTACGGATGCTGCGCTCTGTGCGGCCTATCTGCCGCGCTCCGAACGTGTCGTCTCATATCATCTGATCATAGAAGGTAGCTGCTGGGCCCAACTGGCAGACGACCCCGATTCCGCTATTCATCTCAATGCCGGGGAACTGCTGGTGGTGCCGCAAGGCGAAACGCATTTGATAGGTAGTGCTGTGGATCTTGCGCCCACGCCAATGGAGGTGCTATTGGCTGGCCCGATGGCGGCAGCACCGGGTGAGGTGATGACGGTGTCTTACGGAGGCGGGGGACCTACGACTCGCATCGTATGCGGTTTTCTGGCCTGCGACGATACGCTGAGTAACCCCCTGCTCTCATCGCTGCCGCGACTCTTCAAGATTGATATGCGCCATGATCCGCGAGCAGCATGGCTTGAGTCCTCTCTCAAGTTTGCAGCCAGCGAGGCTGCGAGTTCGCGGGCGGGCGGTACGATTGTCCTCGCCAGACTGTCCGAACTCCTGTTTGTCGAGGCGGTCCGTAGCTGTATTGAAGCGCTTCCTGCCCACGAGACAGGATGGCTGGCCGGCGTGCGCGATCGCTACGTGGGGCGCGCGCTTTCGTTGCTCCATGCTCAAGCCGTCCACCCCTGGACCGTCGATGAGCTTGCACGCAAGGTGGGGTTATCGCGTTCCGCGTTGGCGCAACGCTTCACCGACCTCCTTGGACAACCGCCCATGCAGTACCTGGCGCGATGGCGCATGCAGATCGCGGCGCAGGAACTTCTCGCCGGCAGAAAGTCCCTCGCCGCTGTAGCGGAGCAGATTGGCTATGAGTCTGAGGCGGCATTCAGTCGAGCCTTCAGGCGGGAATTTGGAATGCCGCCGGCAGGCTGGCGGAAGAGCAAAGGAAAGATGGACGGCGCTGGCGAATCTGCGCAGGCCGCGCCCGCTGCGAGTGGCATCACGCCACCAGCAGATCAGTGACATCGACTGCCATACCCGACGCAACGTTCACTCGCACGCGTCAAAGCTGACCCGGCGTTTCGGCCATATCTCCCGGTGGCCCGGCCATAGAACCTCGCGTCTCCCAATCGTACATTCGAGCGTACCGGATGCCAGATCAACCATCTGGTTCTGGCCGGTAGATGAGCATTCACCGCTCGACCGCACGTAGGTCCACATTGGGAGAAATACTATGAACGCAGTATCGCGACTCTCCAACCACGATCGTTACGCCCGTTGCATTCGCGCTTCAAAGATGGTCAGTTGGGACATCGAGCGTGACGTGATTGGAGGCCGCACCTTTGACACGTCCCAGAAGTATCTTCCCGATGGGCTTTCACTGGCTCCGAATTTCTTCACGCTCTCCGAGAACGAAAAGCGTTTCGTCAGCCAGATTCAGGGGCGCACGTATGCCAACGTGTTCGGACTGGTAGAGCGCTTCATCAACGCCAAGGTGCTGGAAGTCAGCCGCGACCATTGGCTCGGCGATCAGGTAGCGCTTGAGGCGCTGGTCCGATTCAGTGAAGAAGAACTCAAGCATCAGGCGTTATTTCGTCGCATCGACGAGATGATCGGTGAGACTCTTCCCCCGGGCTATCACTTCGACGTCGACTCGAATGCCGTTGCCTCTGTTGTTCTCGGTAAAAGCACGTGGGCCGTATTGGCGCTGACGCTGCATATCGAACTGTTCAGCCAGCTCCACTATCGCCAGAGTATCGCTCCAGACGATCAGCTATCGGAGCTATTCAAGAGCGTGTTCCTCTATCACTGGAAGGAGGAGAGTCAACACGCCATTCTCGACGAGCTCGAATGGGTCCGTCACGACGCCACCATGACGGACAGTGATCGCGACAAGACTGTTGACGAATTCATCGAATTAGTCGCCGCGATCGACGGCATTCTGCAGGCGCAGGCTGCAGCCGACGCGCGTTATTTCAAGGCGAACTGCGGGCGCGCAGTCGACGAGACGGAAGCCCAGTCGATCGAAGCGAATTTCCTCGAGGCCTACCGGTGGCAATACATCCACTCGGGTGTACGTCATCCCCATTTCGGCGAGGTGCTTCATGGCCTCATCTCCGAAGACCAGCGCATGCGCATCCATGCTGCGCTCGCCACACTGCAATGAGATTTACCGGAGCTGAACAGTCCACCTATGTTGAAGGAGATGGAACATGAATGCCAACGCACAGATCAACAAACCTAATGTCGTCAACGGTCTTAACGTCGACGACCTGTTCGCCCTGATTGAGGGCGTCAAGAACGATGTTTCGAAAGCCACCACCAGTTGGCGCGTAGCGACGAGCTGGCAGGGGCAGACTCGAACTCGCGCCGAGGTAGAGGGGTTCTCGATCGGCGGGCAGGATGTGCCGCGCCGGTTCACGATCGATATCGATGAGCCCTGCGAACTCGGTGGCTCGAACAAGTTTGCCAATCCTCAGGAGCATCTGATCGCCGCGCTGAATGCCTGTATAACGGTGGGTTACGTGGCGCAATGCGCCGTCCGCGGGATTACGCTCGAGTCCCTGCAGATTGAGACCGAGGGTGAAATCGATCTCAGGGGTTTTCTCGGGATCGACCCGCAAGTGGCAAACGGTTACGAGAGCCTGCGCTACACCGTTCGTATCAAGGGCAGCGGTACCAGCCAGCAATTCGCGGAAGTCCATGACGCGGTAATGGCCACTTCCCCCAACGTCTACAATCTGGCGAACGCCGTCGTTCTGAAATCGACCCTCGTGGTCGGGTGAACTTGGCGATGTGGGCGCGGCGACTCGAATCGTACCACCCCACATAGGATCGATCCAATTAGCGCATCGCCGTCTGGGGCTGTTTCGTGGCGGGCAATGCATGACTACGTTCGCAGCGTTCTGAAAAAACTGCGAAGTCGTATCTTGCGCATGTCGATTTCTCCCACGATCATTCGTCGTAGTTACAGGAGGCGCTTTTGTCTCCGAACACTATCGTCTTCAAAGGAGAAACCCAAATGCGTGTAATGGTCATGGTCAAGGCAACCCCCGAATCCGAAGCCGGGCAAATGCCAAGCATGGAGCTCATCGCGGCGATGGGCAAATATAACGAGGAACTGGTGAAGGCTGGGATCATGCAAGGCGGCGACGGGCTGAAGCCGAGTTCGGCAGGCGTACGCGTGAGGTTTTCAGGGAAGGACCGAACCGTCGTTGACGGCCCATTTGCAGAGACCAAGGAATTGATCGCCGGGTACTGGCTCTGGCAAGTTCAATCGATGGACGAAGCGATTGAATGGGTAAAGCGCTGCCCGAATCCGATGGTGAGTGATTCAGAGATCGAGATTCGGCCTTTCTTTGAGCCTGCGGATTTTGGTGAGGCCTTTACACCTGAGCTTCAAGAGCAGGAAAAGCGTCTACGGCAGCAGATTGACGGGCAGACGCGCTGACAATTTTCACCGCATCAGTCTGCGGGGCGCGCGGAGGCAGCCCCGCCCCGCCTGTCTGAGGTTTGAGTCAGGTGTCCTGGCGCCGTACAGGGACGAGGTGCAACGCGGTTTCATGGCATCATCGTGTGCACCTTCACACCACCGCTGGAGCGCACGCCATGGCAACTTACATTGTCTTCACAAAGGAAAGCACGCAGGATCAGGGGGAGCTCGATATCTACCAAAGCAAGGTGGGCGAGACCTTTAAAGGTCATCCCGTCAAGATTCTCGCTGCTTACGGACCTCAGCAGATCCTTGAGGGCGACGGGCCGGAGGGCGTCGTGATCGTGGAGTTTCCGTCGACGGCGGCCGCGCGCGCGTGGTACGACAGCCCGGCGTATCAGGAGGCCGCGCAGCACCGGTTCAAGGGCGCGCGCTATCGCGCCGTTCTCGTCGAAGGCGTGTGACGAACGGCAGCGCATAACTGTTTTGCATATTGTTAGGCTTTCCAACCAGAGGTAGTCGTGAACAGCGTTTCAATTGAGGCCGTCGCACCGGGCGATGCCGACGTGTTTGTGGCACGTCAACCCGTCATGGATCGGGCTGGTCGCGTTGTCGCATACGAGCTTCTTTTCAGAGACGGTCCCACCGGAGGAGCGCGGATCGGGGACGAACTGCGCTGTACGACGGCGGTGATTGAACGCGCAGTCGGCTCGATCGGTCTCGAACGGCTTGCCGGGAGCAAGGCTTGCTTCCTGAACTGTCCGCATGATTTTCTGTTTTCGGACTACCCGTATGTGCTGCCGGCGTCACGGTTCGTTCTGGAGATTCTTGAGTCTGTCGAGCTGACATCGAACCTCTCGCGACGGTGCAGCGAGTTGCGAGGAGCGGGCTTCCAGATAGCGCTGGACGACGTCAGGAGCATGACTGACGAGATCCGATGGTTTCTTCCTTCCGTCGACATCATCAAGATCGACTGGCCGTTTGTTGAACGCGCGGAGTTGCCAGAACTGGTCAGTCAGTTCAAACGTGCGGGAAAGGTCGTGCTCGCCGAGAAAATCGAAAGTGCAGAGGATGCGGAGTATGCCCGGCAACTGGGTTGTGATCTGCTGCAGGGCTATTATTTCGCCAAGCCGCAGATTCTTTCGGGCAAGCGCGCGATGCCGCCAGTCAAGGCAATTCTTCACGTGTTCGACCTGGTCGGCAGCGACGCGCCGTTGGGTAGTATTGCGCGAGCGCTAAAAGAGACGCCAATGCTGGTTGCCCAACTGTTACGGCTTGCAAACAGCAGCGAGCAGCCCAACGGCAAGACGGAGCCCATTTCATCGCTCAAGCAGGCACTCTCGGTAGCCGGAAGCCGCAGACTTTTGCATTGGTGCGGACTGCTGCTTTACGTCGGCCGGGACGGGCTTCCAGTCGAGGATGATCCGCTTGCGCTGCTTGCGCAACGACGGGCACATTTCATGGAAGAGGCGATCGACGCGATACCGGATGGATCACGCTCGCTGGCGTCCGCAGGCTATCTGACGGGCATGCTGTCGCTACTACATGTGGCGTATCACATGGAACTGCAGAGCTTTGTCGACGAACTACCCGTTTCTGATTCCATCCGGCTGGCTATCCTTAACGGCGGTGGCGTACTCGGCGAATTGCTGTCGGTCGCCGCGCTGCTTGAACGGGGCGATGTGGATGCGGCGACGGTGAGACTTCAACGGCTGGCGGTTTCTCCTGCAGAGGTTCGGAAGATCGTCGAGTGCTACTGACGCGATTTGCAGTATCGGGGGTGGTATGACGGCCAGTCTCAGTCGTTCGACGGCGTATCAATGTGGACATTCGATCGCATACAATACGTATACCGTGCATCCGAAGTGAGTGAGACGACGTGACAGCATCTTCCTTGACAACCCCGGAAAAACTGGGGGAACTGGCCTATCAGACTTTGCGGCGAATGATCCTCGACAAGGCATTACGCAGCGGCGGCGCCGTCGTTGAAGGGCGGCTGGCCGAGGAACTCAACATTTCCCGCACGCCCATGCGCGAAGCGTTGCTGCGGCTCGAAGGCGAAGGGCTGTTGACGCGCGCCGGGGCTCGCTCTTATTCGGTGCGCTTCGTCAGCGCGCAGGAATATTTACAGGCGATGAAGGTTCGCGAGCTGCTCGAAGCGGAGGCCGTCGGCCTTGCCATCGGCAAGATCGACAAGAAACAGATCCAGCAACTGATAAAGAAGATCAAGGCTCTGCGCAGTGGGCAGCAGGAGCAGGAACACTGGCAGATCGACGACCAGGTTCACACGATGATGGCGCATGCAAGCGGCAACGACGTGCTCGCGCGGATGATCGAAGTGGTGCGCACGAACAGCCGGCTGTTTGAACTCACGACACCTTTCAATCGAATCGAGGAGGATCGCGCCGAGCACCTTGCGATCCTCGAAGCGTACGCTGCCGACGACGCAGAAGCTGCACGCGCCGCCGTTCGCACGCACCTGCAGAACTTGCGCCGTTTCGTGCTTAACCGTCTGAGTGGAGGCAGCGGTCCCTGAACCGGATCGGCCCGCTAGCGACTCGCGGCCCCAGCGACTCCATCAGTGGCGCAGGATCTTGCCGACGAATTCACGCGTGCGCGCTTCCTGCGGAGCATCGAAAATCTGCTGCGGCGAGCCTGTTTCGATCACATGGCCACCGGCCATGAACACGACTTTCGACGACACCTCGCGCACGAAGCTCATCTCGTGCGACACGATGAACATGGTGATGCCCTCCAGCGCCAGAGCGCGAATCGTATCGAGCACCTCGGTGACGAGTTCAGGGTCGAGCGCGGCGGTGACTTCATCAAGAAAGAGCACGTTTGGCTTCAACGCCAGCGCGCGGGCGATTGCCACACGTTGCTGCTGACCGCCCGACAACTCGTCCGGATACGCTTTCAGCCTGTGCTCGAGGCCCACGCGCGTGAGCAACCGGATGGCATCGTCTTCCACCTGCTTGCGCGGCCACCCCTTGATCCGGGTAGGCGTGATCATCACGTTGTCCAGCACGGTCATGTTCTGGAACAGGTTGTATTGCTGGAAAACGATCGCGATTTCCGAGCGCAACGACCGCACGGCCGTCTTGTCCGCATAGTTCACAAGATCACCGTTCAGCCGTACGCTGCCGTGCTCCGGCGGCAACAGCCCCAGTAGAACGCGCAGCAACGTGCTCTTGCCTGACCCGGACGGCCCGATCAGGCTGACGATTTCACCTTTCTCGACTGACAGGTTGATACGTTCAAGGACCGTGTGCGGCCCATACGACGCCTTCAGATCAACGATTTCGAGTTGCGGCAAGTTTCTTCTCCAGGCGCTTACCCAAGCGCGACAACGGATACGACATCACAAAATAAAGCACCAACACCGTTCCGTACACGAGCCACGAGGAAAACCCCTTGTTGGTCAGCACCTTGCCGGCGGACGTCAGTTCCATCACGCCGATCTGCGAGGCGAGCGCCGTGTCCTTGATGAACATGACAAAGAACCCGAACGTGGGCGGCACGATCACGCGCCACGCTTGCGGCACGATGACGAAGCGCAGCGATTCGAAGTACGAGAAATTCAGCGTTTGCGCGGCTTCCCATTGATTTTTATGGACCGATTCGAGTCCGCTTCGAATGATCTCGCCAAGGTACGCGGACGCGATCAGGCAGACGCTCAGCGACGCGACGGCGAACGTCGAGAGATTTGCCTTCGACGTTTGGCTCGCGAAGAACACGAGCATCAGCGTGACCAGAAACGGGATGCGGCGAAACAGGAAGCAATAGACAAAGGCGAGGGCGCGCAAAGGCGCCATCGTGCGGGAATGCGTGACACGGACAATCGCTATGACGAAGCCCGCGAGAAAGCCCGTAAAGCAGCCGGCAGCGGACAGCACGAAGGTCGCGGCGAACCCTTCCACTAGCAACAGCAGGTTGTAGAAAGAAAACAGTTGTGCGATTTCGGCGTGTGAGGAAGCGAACATCAGAACACCTTGATTTTGGCGCGGCAGACATGGCGCCCGATCATCGCCAGTGCGAACGTCGCGATCAATGTGACGGCGACATACAGAACGGCGGCCACGCTGAACGCTTCGACCGAAAGGTAGGTTTGTGAACTGAGGTTGTACGTGCGCCCCGTCAGTTCCTCGACGCCGAAGATCGACGCCATCGACGTTCCGAGCGTCATGACGATGAACTGGTTCGACAGCGGTGGGAACATCACCTTCAGTACGTGCGGAAAGATCACATGCCGCACGATCTGCGGCGTGGAGAAGCCGAGTACTTCGGCAGCCTCGATCTCCATTAGCCGGACCGAATTGAACCCGGCGCGCTGGATCTCGCACAGATAGGCGCCCGCATTGAATGTCGCTCCGATCAACACCGCTGTGAACGGTGACAAGGTGACGCCGATCTCAGGCAGCGCGAAGAACAGGAAAAAGATCTGCACGAGTTGCGGCGTATTGGTCGCGAACACCACATAGGCCATCACCACTTTGCGCAAAAGCGCCGGCCCGTAGCGCAACACCGAAGCACAGACGAGGCCGATGATCATGCCGAACCCAAACGCGAGCACGGCGATCTGCAGGCTGAGCCATGCGCCGGCAAGCAGATAAGGCCACTGCTGGAGGATGGGCTCGAAATGTAGGGTCATCGAATAGTGGCTCCCGCCGGATGCGCAGTGCTCGTCCGTTACGGCGACGAGCGCTGTCGCCAGTTTCCCTTACTGCGCGGCTGCAACAGGTGTAGGTGAGGCGGTCGGATCGTGCAGCATGGCGCTGCCGAACCACTTCTTCCAGCTTGCGGCGACAAAGCCGTTCTTCTGCAACGTGCCGATTTCCTTGTTCAGACGCTGCGTCAGCGCCACATTGCCCTTTTGCACGCCGATGCAGTCGTAGTCCACTTCGATCGGCGCATCCACCACACGCCATTTCGTCGGATAGTTCTTCGTGTAGCTCAGCATGAAGTCGAGCACGTCGATCAATGCATCGGCGCGCCCTTGAGCGATAGCGCGAACCGCATCCGGATAGTTGTCGAGAATCAGAAGCTGCGCCTTGGGCAGTTTGTCGTGGATCAGCTGGATAGGCGTCGTGCCGCGTACCTGAACGAGGCGTACCGCCGGATCGTTCAACTGGGTCCAGTCTGAATAAGACGTCGCCTGTGTCGTCAGGACGCCTAGCACTTCGGTGTTGACCGGGTCTGTGAAGTCGATCACCTTCAGGCGGTCCGCGTTGCGCGTCATGCCGCCCATCACCGCGTCGATCTTGTCGGTCATCAGAAACGGCACGCGATCGTTCGAGCCAACCGGAACGATTTCGAGCTTCACGCCGAGCGAGTCGGCAATCTTCCTGGCAATAGTGACATCGAAGCCGTCGATGGTGTTTTTCGCGTCGTAAATGCCGAGCGGCGGCAGGTTGGGGTTGATGCCGAACACGATCTTCTTCGACGCGATGATTTCGTCGAGCGTGCGAGCACTGGCGTCGAACGCGCCGAGCAACGCGCAGGCGGCAATGCCCACGGCGAGCATGCGGGTGAGGAGGATCGAGGATTTCATGCGGCAACTCCGTAAGAGGTTCGGGGGCGAATGCTGACCGGTCTGGCGCACGGTTCGGACGCTTCCCGGACCGTCTTTATTTTGGCCATTTTGTGTATACGAAACGTATACGATAAGATAAAAACATCGACGAAATTAGTTGTCAAGGGAGCCATGCCCCGTGCTGGATGAGAAGACCATGCGCATCTCGAAGGCAGGCGGCGCGGCTACGGTGAGGTTTCTCTTCGACGGTCGGCCGGTGCGGGCGCGCCAGGGCGAAAGCGTGGCGGCAGCGCTGTTCGCCTCGGGTACGAAGACCTTACGGACGAGCCCGCGCAATGGCGCGCCGCGCGGCATGTTCTGTTTGATGGGGTCTTGTCAGGAGTGTCTGGTCGTAGTCGATGGTCGCCGCGCGCTTGCATGCCGGACGACGGTCATTGAAGGAATGCGCGTCGACAAAGTACCGGAGATCGGCCTTGATATCTGAGTTCGATGTCCTCGTGCTCGGCGGCGGCCCGGCCGGCGTGAACGCGGCGTTGGCTGCGTCGGCAGCAGGTCTCAGGGTCGCGCTGTTCGATGAGAACCCGGCGGCCGGCGGGCAGGTGTACCGCGCACCGGTCAGCGCCGCTGTTCCATCGAGTGCGGACCAGCAAGCGGGCGACGCGCTACGGCGCGAACTCGCTGAAAGTAAGGTCATCACCTACTTCGATCACGTGGTCTGGGCGGTCACCGCCGACTATCGCGTCGATGCCGCTGGTCCGGCCGGCCCCGTGCATTGCACTGGGCGTGCGCTGATCGTCGCAGCGGGAACCACGGAACGTGTCGTGCCCTTCGACGGGTGGACCACGCCCGGCGTCATCGGGCTGGCCGCCGCAACGATTCTCCTCAAATCGCAAGCCATCCTGCCAGGCCGCTCGACATTAGTCGCAGGTTGCGGACCGTTGCTTGCGGCCGTCGCCGCGAAGACGATAGAAAGCGGTGGCAAGGTCGAAGCAATTGCGGATATCGCGGGCCTTGGCGACTGGGCACGCGCGCTCCCCGCCATGGTGTCGCGCCCCGATCTGATGCGCGAGGGTTTCCACTGGTGGCGCGAAATTCGCCGCGCAGGTGTGCCGATTCATTCGCGGCACACGATAGTCAAAGTCGAGCCCGCCGGCGATCGGCTGCGCGCGACGCTGGCGCCGTGTGACGCAGCAGGGCGGCCCGTCTCCGGAGAACACCGCAGCGTGGTCGCCGACTGCATCGCGGTCGGTCATGGGCTGACCCCGTCAACCGAAATCACGCGTCTCCTGCGCGCGGAGCACCGGTACTCGCGGCAGGCGGGTGGATGGGTCGCCATCGCCGACGAGAACTGCCGCACCTCGCGCCCGCGGCTCTACGTGGCGGGCGACGGCGCAGGCATCGCCGGCGCGGCCGCAGCGAGCCATCATGGCACGCTAGCGGGACTCGCCTGCGCCATCGAGCTTGGCGGCACGGACATCGCCGGGCTCCGGTCGCGACTGTCATCCGTGCGTCGGGCGTATCTCAAGGCGGCGCGCTTCGGTCGTTCGATGGCGCAATTGATGGCGCTACGAGCCGGCCATACCGACGGCATTGGGCCGCAAACCATCGTCTGTCGATGCGAAGACGTGACGCGCGCCGAGATCGACGCCGCCTGCGACGCCGGCGCGCACGACGTGAACCAGCTCAAGGCCTGGACGCGCTGCGGCATGGGACCGTGCCAGGGCCGCACATGCGGAGACGTAGCGGCGGAACTGCTTGCCGCACGCGCATGCGGCGGCTCGCGCGAACGCGCGGGCTGTTTTTCCGCCCGCACGCCGTTGCGGCCCGTGACGGTTGAAGCGCTGACGGGCGAGTTCAGCTACGACGACATTCCGATCCCGAAGGCTGCGCCGCTATGAGCCAGCCGACGACAACCGCATTCGATGTCGCCGTGCTTGGCGGCGGCGTGATGGGCTGCACCACCGCACTATTTCTGGCGCGAGCCGGCATGCGAGTGGCGGTGATCGAACGCGATGCGCTGTGCCGTGGCGCGTCGGGCGTCAACGCCGGCACGCTGACGCTGCATATGACGCGTGCCGCGCTCGTTCCCTACGCGATCCGCGCGTGGAAAATGTGGATGAACACCGACACGTGGCTAGGCCACGGCGTGCTTGCGACGTCGGCACCCGGCCTCTCGCTCGCCTTCACCGAATCCGAGAAAGCGCTGCTGCAGCAACGCGCGGCGGCGAGGCGCGAGTACGGCGCGCAGATCGATCTGCTCGACCGGGATGCCGCGCTCGCCGTCGAGCCAGGCCTGAATCCCGCAATGCTGCAAGCCGCGTACTGTGCAACCGATGGCTTCGCGAGCGCCTATCTCACGGGCCGTGCTTTCCATGCGGCATTGCGCGAAGCAGGTGTACACGTTTTCGAGCAGACACCGATCACGCGCATCGAGCGCGTCGCTGGGATGTATCAGGTGTACGGCCCGGATGACGCCATCCGTATCGACGCGACGCGTCTGGTGACGGCGGGCGGCGTGTGGCTGGAACCGCTGCTCGCAATGCTCGGCATCCGCATCCCCGTCAAAACGCTCGTCAACCAGTTGATCGTCACTGAACGCATGCCGCCCGTGATGAGATCGGTGCTGGGCATCGCGAACGGGCTGCTGTCGATGAAGCAGTTCGCCAACGGCAGTGTCCTGATAGGCGGTGGCTGGCAAGGCATCGGCGATCGCGAGCGGGGCGGCGTGGAAACCGTGCCGGACAACCTGATCGGCAATCTCCGGCTCGCGCAGCATGTGATCCCCGCGCTCGCCAAAGCGCGCGTGGCCCGCATCTGGCTCGGCCTCGAAGCCGAAACTTCCGACGCCATGCCAATGATCGGTGTGCTCCCCGGTTCCCCCGATGCGTGGGTGATCGGTTGCGTGCATTCCGGTTACACCAGCGGTCCGTACATGGGCAAGCTGCTTGCCCAGGCCATGCTCGGCGAAGAACCCGAGTTGCCCTTGTTCGATCCGGCGCGGCTTGTTGTTCATGACGATGCGCCCGCCCAACTTCATCGGGAAAAGACAGAATGATCCCTACGCATGCCGACCCATTCAACGGCGTCTATGCCGCTACGCTGTGCCCCCTCGACGCGGATGGGCGACACCTGGACGAAGCGGCGCTCGAGCGGCATATCGAAGCGGTGGCGAGCGTCGACGGCATTGTCGGGCTTCTGGTGAACGGCCATGCCGGCGAGAACTTCACGCTCTCGGCGGCGGACAAGCGGCGCGTCGTGGAAATTGCGCATGCCGTCTGCGGCGATCGCTCGATCATCGTAGCCGGCGTGAATGCCGAGGACAGCTATGAGGCGCAGGCCCACGCAAACGACGCAAGACAGGCCGGCGCCGACGCCATGCTGCTGTTTCCGCCGTTCTCCTGGGCGCTGTCGACTGATCTCGACACCGTTCTGACGCATCACCGCATTGCTAACTCCGAGGCCCGCCTGCCCATGATGCTTTACCAGGCCGGCGTCGCCACGGGCGGCATGGCCTACACGCCGCAGATGCTTGCCGCGCTCGTCGGCTTGCCCGAGGTCGTTGCTATCAAGGAAGGCAGTTGGGAGACGGCCGCGTACGAAGCAAACCGCCGGCTCGTTAAATCGATCGCGCCGCATGTGGCCGTGATGGCATCCGGCGACGAACACCTGTTCACCTGCTTTGCGATCGGTACCGAAGGCAGCCTCGTCAGCCTTGCGGCCGTCGTGCCCGAACTGGTCGTGGCGCTGTATCGCGCTGTCGAACACGGTGATCTCGGCCGCGCGCAGCAGCTTCACGAGCGCATCTATCCGCTCGCGAAGGCAATCTACGGAACCGCACCGGGTTCGTACGCCAATGCGCGCCTGAAAGCTTGCCTGCACTTGCTGGGCCACTTTCCGCATCCGTCGATGCGCCCGCCGATCCCGCCGCTTTCCCATGCAGAGTTGATGCGTCTCGAAGACGCGCTCGCCATCGCAACCGACACTCAACGGAGTGATTCATGAGTTCGACCCCAACCCTCATCAAAGGCGGCCGCATCATTACGGCCGTTGACGACTACGTTGCCGACATTCTTGTGGAAGGCGAGCGCATCGTCAGCATCGGACTGAATCTCGACGGAGGACCGGATGCACGGGTGATCGACGCGGCAGGACTGCTGGTGTTTCCTGGCGGCGTCGATTGCCATACGCACATGGAAAACACCTTCGGGGCCTCGGTGACCTGCGACAACTTTGCGTCGGGCACACGCTCGGCCGCCTTCGGCGGAACGACGACGATCATCGACTTCGCGTTGCAAACGGCCGGCACGAGTCCGCTCGATGCGATCTCGCGGGCGCAATCGAAAGCCGCATCGGCCGCGAGCATCGATTACGGGTTTCATGTGATCGTGACGCAGGTGGACGAGCGCGTGCTCGGCGACATGCAATACGCGATTCGTCACGAAGGTGTCTCGAGCTTCAAGATGTTCATGGCTTATCCCGGCACGGTCATGTCGGACGACGCCGCCATTTTTCAGGCGATGCGGATGGTCGGCCAGCACGGTGGCATGATCGCGTTGCATGCCGAGAACGGCACGGTCATCGACCTGCTGATTCGCGAGGCGCTCGCTCAGGGCCATACCGCGCCGCGTTATCACGCGCTGACGCGGCCCGCGATCATGGAGGGCGAAGCGACGCATCGCGGCATCAAGCTCGCCGAACTCGCCGAAGCGCCGGTTTATTTCGTACACCTTTCTGCGAAAGAAGCATTGAAGCATGTGATCGAAGCGCGCGATCTCGGCATTCCGGTGTTCGCAGAGACCTGCCCACACTATCTGTTCTTCGACGAGTCGGCATACGCCGACGACAGCTTCGAGCTCGCGCGTTATGTGATGAGTCCGCCACTGCGCTCGAAGGAAGCGCAGAACGCGCTCTGGACCGCGCTCAAGACCGACGATCTGCAACTGATCTCGACCGATCACTGTCCGTATTGCATGAAGGAGGGGCATCGCGGCAACGTTAACCAGAAGCCGCTTGGACGCGACGATTTTTCGAAGATCCCGAATGGCGTGCCTGGCGTCGAAACGCGCATGACGGTGGTCTACGACGGTGGCGTACGCGGCGGCCGCATTTCACTGAATCGCTTCGTCGAATTGATGTCGACTGCGCCAGCCAAGCTCTTCGGCCTGTTCCCGAAGAAGGGAACGTTAGCGATCGGCAGCGACGCCGACATCGTCCTGTTCGATCCGAACGAGTCGCATACGATCAGCGCGGACACGCAGCATGGCGATTGCGACTTTACGTTGTTCGAAGGCCACGCAGTCACGGGCCGGGTGAAGAAAGTGCTGCTACGGGGGGAGTTACTGATCGACAACGGCGACTGGGTCGGACGGACCGGTCAGGGCCAGTTTGTCACGCGCGGCGAACTGGGCGGTCACTGGTAGAGCGTCATGCCAATCTATGAATATGCCTGCGACGCATGCGGGACGTTCGATTCCATCCGCCCGGTCGCGAGGCGAGATGAGCGAACGCCGTGCCCGGAGTGCGGGCTGCTGTCGCCGCGCATCGCCAGCGGTGCGACGGTGTTGCTGTCGCAGCGCGGCGAGACCATACCGGCGGAAGAAGGGGCTTATGGCTTCAGGCATCAAGGTGGCTGCGGTTGCTGTCGCTAGAAAGCTGACCCGACTGCGCAAACGACCGCTGCACCCCGATAGCTGTTGTTCAAGCCGCGCATTCCGCGTAGTACCGATTCGGTGCCGGAAAGACCCCGGTCATCACTTCGATCAGGAATGGACCGTTAAGCTGTGATGCATCGCTCAGCGCATCTGCCAGGTCATCGAGGTGCTCAACCCTGCGCGACGCGACACCGAGCGAAGTGGCAAAAGCGGCCCAGTCATGACTCGGGAGCTCGCTGAACTGAGCCGGAATAGAGCCGTTGCTGATTGCGTCGATATGGACCGCGCCATGCGCAGCATTGTTCAACACGACATAAAGCACCTTTATGCCGTATCGCGCTGCGGTCTGGATCTCCATGCCGTGCATCAGCATGCACCCGTCTCCGGTCACGACGACACACGGGCGCTCCGGGGCCGCAAGCTTGACGCCGATCCCGGCGGCGACTGCCCAACCCATCGGCGCGAGGGAGCTGGATGAGAAATAGTTGCCAATGCCCGATGAGAGCCAGTAATGAGCCATGAATATCCGGTGAGCGCCCGAATCCACGACAACGTTTGCGTCCTTCGGCAGGAGTTGACACAGTTGCTTGACGACATCTCCTGTATAGAGCGATTGATCGCCATCTGAACCCCGCACGCCGGGTTGCTCGAACTTATAGTCGTACAGCGGGGTCTGGTTGACCTCGGCGACCCATGCTTTTCTTCGTTCCAGGATCGTGTGAAAGTCGGCGCTCCGGTTCGTGTCCATCTGGGACAGCGCGCGAAATGTGGCGCCAATCCCGGAGAAAACCCTGCCGCGCGCGACATGCCCCGTCGCGGGTGCGTCGAAGCTGTCGTCGAAAATGATCAGTTCCTTCCAGGCAGCCAGCTTCTCTGTCCAGTTCATGCTGTCGCGCTGATTCAGGTCGCTGCCGAACACGACGAGGACGTCGAGCTCGTCCGAGTTGATGACGCGGACGGCCCGCGAGTGGCCCGAGAATCCGTACACGCCGAGCGAAAGGACATGATCCTCAGGAAACGCGCCCTTTCCCGATAGCGTGGTCGCAACAGGAATGCAAAATTTTTCGGCCGCGTCGAGCAGGACCTTTGCGGTTTCCGCGTCATTGCCGCGACTGCCGATCAGGAAAGCGACTCTCTTCGATTTGAGCAAGTACCTGTTGCACAAGGCATCCAACGCAGCAAGGTTCGCGGGGACCTCGCAGGCGTTGAACTCGTCATGATCGTACGGTTGCCGGGATGCGTCGTGGCCGGGTAGAACTTCCTGCCGTTGAACGTCGACAGGGATGCTCACGAAAGACTGCGCTCGACGCATCCAGTTCAACCCGTCTGTCGCGCGACGCATTTCGGCCTGAAGATTGTCTTTGTTCTTCAGTTCAACGACATTTTCGACCAGACTCCTTACCACGCCGCTTTCGAAAATGCCGCTCATCGTAGCGTCCTGGAACGCGCCTTTGCCTTCTGCGCGCGACGAAACCCCTCCGGCAATATAGAGCATGGGAATCCGGTCGGCGTGAGCGGCCGCCATGCCGGGCACGAAATTCATGGTGCCTGGTCCGGCAATCCCCACGCACACGCCAAATTTCCGGCTGGCCCGCGCATAACCGTCAGCCATGAAAGCACTGCTGGTCTCATGCGCGCAAACAATTCCGCGAATCGATGGCGACTTGTCGATTGCATCCAGCAGCGGGTAAATCATCTTCCCCGGCACGAGGAAGACGTGATCGATTTTCGCGACTTCCAACGACTTCACGACCGTTGTCGATACATTGAGGGGAGCGTGTGATTCCATATTTTTTGAGTACGATCCGAGTAGAAACCAATAATCGGATCTCGCTATCCCTCATACGGACGTCGCACGTGGCCCTCGAAAGAGCAACGTGACGAAGCCGGCGGCACAACGCCGGTATGCGGAGACAGCGAGACGGCCCTGAACGCGCTGCATACCGGCTGCAATCGCGTTCCGTGCTGCTTCATCGAGCCCGCCTGAAACGGGCCCGTGTCTCCATCCGTGAGTACTCTTTCCCGGCTACGACGTCGCTCGCATGCACTGCCTCAATGGCTGAGGCGAGCGCTGCGAGGTGTTATCGACCATGCGGCGCGCGTGAATCGCGAACCTCGGTCCGTTCGACTACAGGTTGCCGTCCAGCCTGAATGCGCTGCACCGTTCAGAATGTCTGCCAGTCGGCAGTCTCACTGGCGCTGGTCGCGACTGCGGTGCTTCCGGCACTTGTTAAACGTGGCGTCGCCGTGGGCTTTGTCAACTTTGCAGGGGACGATGCGTGAATTTTCGGCGGCGTCCGATGTGGTTCCTTCCGGGGCGTATTCGCTGGTGACACAGATACGCGCCTGACGTCGATCTTGAAGAAGGCTACCGCTGCACGCAGGCCCTGGGCCTGCTGCGCCATCGACTGTGCCGCCGCCGAAGCTTCTTCCACCAGCGCGGCATTCTGCTGGGTTACCTGGTCCATCTGGTTGACTGCCTGGTTGACCTGCTCGATGCCGGTGCTCTGTTCTTGCGACGCCGATGAGATCTCACCCACGATATCGGTGACACGCTTCACCGACGCGACGATCTCGTTGATCGTGCCGCCCGCCTGCTCGACAAGCGTCGAGCCCGCCTCCACCCGGTTGACCGAATCGGCGATCAAGTCCTTGATTTCCTTTGCGGCGCTGGCACTGCGCTGCGCGAGGGCGCGGACTTCACCGGCCACGACGGCGAAGCCCCGACCCTGTTCGCCGGCACGAGCCGCCTCGACCGCTGCGTTGAGCGCGAGGATGTTGGTCTGGAAGGCAATACCCTCGATCACACTGATGATCTCGGACATTTTGGTCGAGCTTGCGGAGATCTCGCGCATCGTTTCGACCACCTGCCCGACGACCTCGCCGCCTTGCTGTGCGATGCCGGAGGCCGTACCGGCGAGCGTTGCTGCCTGCTTCGCGTTGTCCGTGTTGTGGCGGACCGCGGCGGTCAGTTCCTCGATGCTCGAGGCGGTTTCTTCGAGCGATGCTGCCTGCTCTTCTGTGCGGCTCGACAGGTCCAGATTCCCTTGTGCGATCTGCGCACTCGCCGTCGCCACCCCTTCGGCGTTCTCGCGGACTTCCGCCACGACTTGCGACAGGGCATCGCGCATGGCCTTCAGCGATGCCATGAGGCTGTTCGTATCGCCGGGCCGGAGATCGATGCTTACGCTGAGATCGCCCGCTGCCACGCTTCTGGCGAGGTTGGCGGCTGTCGCCGGCTCAGTGCCCAGTTGCCGTGTCAGACTGCGCGCCATCCAGACGCCGATTCCCCAACCGATCAACACGGAGAAGACCACCAGAACGAGCATCCGATTGCGGCCGTCCTCGTACACCTTGTCGTTAGATCCGGCCGTCGCTTGGGCGTCGCTCTGTTTCACATTAACCAGAGTGCCCATCAGGACCAGGGTCTTGAAACCCTTCTCATGGTATTCGCCCAACAGATAGGCAGTCAGGGCAGCTTGATCCTGTAGCCCGGCGGCGTTAATCCGGCCTTTCATTTCATCGAAGGCCTGTATGTAGTCGTGCCAGCCCTGATCGAGATCGGCGAAGGTCGCTTTCCCTTTGTCGGTGTAGACGAGGGGCTCGGCTTGATTGAGGTGCTCGCGCGCCGAGGCCAGGGTTTTTTCGGCCTGGGCTAGCGAAGCGGTCCGCTGCTCGGCAGTGGAAGCCAGAATGGCGTTGCGTAGATATGTGCCGACTCTCAGCACATCGGCGTTCGCTTGCTGGATCTGGTTAAGCCCCACGAGATCCATTCGATAGGTCGTGTCTGCGTTTGCGCTGATCTGTCCCATGCTGCGGACACCGATCACGCTGACGATGGCACTGATGACTGATACGAGGATAAAGGCGCTGATGAGTTTGGCGCCGAGTTTCATATTGCCGATATTCATAGCTTGCTTCGTCAACGTGAAAAAAATTGGAACAAAGAAATAGATCCAACGACGCTCGCGCGTCGCCGGATAGTCGGCAATGCCGTCCGGGGATGCGGCAAGTGCTCCATGTATTCAGTTAACGGCAGCCACAATACATTCTTCAGACAAATTATCGTTTACACGTAAATTCGCCGTACTTTTAGGCTTTCAAGTTATTACTTTGTAAGGTGCGGGCGAAGACAAAGGCCGCAGGTCCAGCGGCTGAAAGCGGCAGATGAGGTGACGTTTCGACAACTGGCAGTCCTTTCACCGCGTCTTGATAGACTTGCGCGTACGGAAAGAAATGCGGGGGAAATGCGTGAGTCTTGATGAATACTATAGGCGGCTGAAGTTGCCGGGCACTGCGTCGCCGGCAGACGTCAAGCGCGCGTATCGACGGCTAAGAGCGAAGTACCACCCCGATCGCAACAAGGGGGCCGAATCGACAGTCGAACCGGTGTTCAAGCGCATTCAGGAGGCGTTTGAGATTCTGACCGGCAAGCGTGAACCGCCCGTGTCCAGTCCGGTGGCGGCATCGACTGAGCACCGCGACAAGCCAGCCCACTCACGCGAACACCGCAGCCCGCCTCCCATGCGCGGTGCGAACTGTCTGATCGAACTTTTCGTGCCGCTCGAAGCAGCGATTCACGGCGGCGAGGTCGAAGCGAGCTATTCGGTGAAGGGACCGTGTCATCCATGTCAGGAAAGGGGCGCCCAGTGCGCGAGCTGCTACGGCAGCGGTCTGTCGGCCTCGGGCACGCACTGCGTCGCCTGTGGGGGAACCGGTCGCCCGCCAGCGAGTGAGCGGTGTCAAGCGTGTCTCGGCACGGGTATCAGAACATTTCGGAAGTCCGAGGCGGTGAAGGTTCCAGCGGGTGTGTGGGATGGCCAGCGCCTTGTCGTCGAAGGTGGCGGCCATCCCGGGCCGAATGGCGGTCCGCCCGGCGACGCGATCTTCTCGGTCGTGATTGTCTGCAGCGCGGCCTTTCGTCGAGACGGTTTGAATCTGGCCAGCGAGATTCAGGTTGATTTCGTGACCGCCACGCTCGGCGGTAACTTCGAAGCGCAGATTCTGGGCCGTGCGCACCAGATGACGATTCCGCCGAACGCGCAACAGGGCAGCACGATCCGTCTACGCGGACATGGACTCACCGACCGCAACGGCTCGCGCGGTGACCTGACGCTGCAATTGGTGCTCGCGATGCCGGCAGCGGCTTTACATCTCACAGACAACGAACGACAACGGCTGCGTGAGATGTTTGCGGATGCTGGGCGTCGAGCAATGCAGGCAATTCCTGCGCACTCGCAATCGAGCCGGCGTTTCGCAGCCAAGTAATATCTTTGAGCAATCCAATCATGAAACGTAGTTCAAAAGGCGGCCTTGTCTATTCGACCGACGGCGGACAGATGTGTCCCGAATGCAGGCAGGTGATCGCGGAATGTATCTGCAAGACAGTTGCCAAGACATTACCGGTAGGCGATGGCGTGGTGCGCGTGTCACGCGAGACCAAGGGCCGTGGCGGGAAAAGCGTGACGATCGTTAAAGGCTTAGCGCTCGATCCTCTCGCCTTGGCCTCATTAGGCAAGCAATTGCGCACAGCCTGCGGTTCTGGTGGAACGGTCAAGGATGGCGTGATCGAAGTGCAGGGTGACCATTGCGAGCGGGTCATCGAAGCGCTCAAGAAGTACGGCTACAGCGCGAAGCGCGCCGGGGGCTAATCGCTTCAATGAGCGTTAACGCCCCGACGTAGATCGATTCCGCTTCGCTTCGTGCCGATCAACAAAGGTGACTAGACATACCGCGCTTCGTTGAGGTCGGCGATGAGCGTCGGTCCGGTTGGATGCCAGTTCAACCGGGCTTGTGTCTGAACACTCGAGGCCGGCATATCCAATCCGACGAACATTGCCATCCATCCAAAATGCGACGCCGCTTCATCCGGGCCAATCGAAACGACGGGCAAGTTCAGACCCCGACCAAGCGCCTCGGCGATTTCGCGGCTACTGACCCCTTCTTCGCCGACCGCATGATATCGAGCCCCCTGTTGGCGCTTTTCTACGGCGAGCCGATAGAGACGCGCCACATCGGAGAGATGGCCAGCCGGCCAGCGGTTACGGCCCTCGCCCACGAAGGCGCAGACGCCTTTCTCCCGAGCGATAGCAACGAGCGGCGAGATGAGACCCTGCTTGAACGGGTTGTGAACCTGAGGTAGACGCACCACTGACACGTTGACACCTGCCTCCAGGAGAGCATTCCCCGCCATCTCGGACGCAATCCGCGGATTGGGATGGCTGATATTAAAGACATCTTCGGTCGCCGGTTGACCATGCTCGCCGCTGCCCATGCCGGTCCCGGAGGTGATGATCAGAGGACGGTCGGAGCCGGCGAGCACCGAACCGAGTGCCGCGATCGCTCGCTTGTCCTTTTCGCAGTTCTCCACGAATCTAGAGAAATCGTGATCGAATGCCGTGTGAATGACGGCATCTGCTTTTGCGGCGCCGCTGCGCAGGCTCTCCGGGTCCTCCAGGGTTCCGCGATGCACTTCCGCACCTGCATCGATAAGCGCTTGCGCTCCCGCGTCCGAACGCGTCATGCCGATCACATGATGACCCGCGTTGATAAGTTCGGGAATGATGGCCGCACCGATGAAGCCCGTCGCGCCCGTCAGAAAGATACGCATAGTGAAACCTCCGTGATTGTCACCGCGACTATCTGACCATTTCCCGTTCTGTTGAAGTGGTGACGTCATCCTATGAAAGGAACTAACAGGATCCCGATGTCGGCCGGCCAATCCAACGCTGACGCAATACGTCGATCCGCCCCAACCTCAGCGCCCGGCCTTAAGCTGTGTCCACAGCCTGTTTTCAAGGCGCAAGATATCGGCCGGCAAAGGCAATGACAGCGTGAGCGATTTCATCTTTTCTCCGCGAGGATAAACCGCTTCATTCTCGAGGATCGCCGGCTTCACAAAAGCACGGGCCGAAGCGTTAGCGTTCGGATAGAAAACCTGATTGGTGATCGCCGCGCTAACCTTGGGCTGAAGGATGTAATTGATCCATTGCATTGCAGCTTCCGGGTGTGGCGCATCTTTAGGAACACCCATCAGATCGAACCACAACACTCCATCGCCCTTAGGAATGACGTAGCGAATCTCATAGGCGCGATGGGCCTCTTCTGCACGCCGCTTCGCGATCCCGACGTCGCCCGACCACGCTAGCGCGATGCAGACATCGTTATTGGCGAGATCGTTGATGTAGCCGGAAGAATTGAACTGGGTGATGTACGGGCGAATCGTTTTGAGCAGCTTGAACACTTCCTGATAATCGGCGGGGTTCTTACTGTTGGGATCCTTATGCAGGTAGATCAACCCAACCGAGAATGCGTCCTCCGCGGAGTCGAGCACGGAAACGCCGCAGGTTTTCAGCTTCGAAACGTATTGCGGATCGAACAGCAGGTCCCAACTATCGTAGGGTGCGTCCTTGCCTAATATCTGCGTCACTTTCGTGACGTTGTAACCGATGCCGTCCGTGCCCCATGACCATGGCACGGTGTATTGATTGCCCGGATCGGCCGACGCAAGCATCTTCATGAGCACGGGATCCAGATTGGCCAGGTTTGGAATCTTGGTCTTGTCGAGTTTCCGATAGACACCTGCTTCGATCTGCTTGCCGGCATAGCTGGATGACGGCACTACAACGTCATAGCCCGATGATCCGCTTAGCAACTTTGCCTGCAAGGTGTCGTCGCCGTCATAGACGTCGTATCGCGTGTGAATGCCGGTTTCCTTTTCGAACCCAGAGACGGTGTCGTCGGCGATATTGTCCGACCAGTTGTAGACATTCAGCTCTTCGGCTTGAGCATGGTTTGCGGTCGCAGCCAGCGTCCCCGCAACTGCGAGGAGTCCAGTGACGACAGTGATGAGATGGCGGGGTGTCATAGCGGCCTTTCTGTTTTAATGAAGGAACCCATGCGAGGGGGAAGAAGCGTCAGTCAGTAATCGGGCGGTCGCGGCGCCAACCAACGTGTTCCAGTGCTTTCAGCAAACGTGCGGCGCCGAGCGCGGGGACATGAACGCCTTGGCCGTCCATATCTTCAGCAGCAACGAGGGCGTTGAGAATGGCTTCTTCGACCGCTTCCGCAGCCGCGACGAATAGCGGAGAAATGAAATCGTGAATGACGCTGCGCACGCTGATGACAGGCTCGATTGCCTTGCCGTAATCCGCCGGCGGTATGCCGCGGTTACCCACCGAGAAGGCAATGAAGATGTCGCCACTGGAGTATTCGGTGCCGCCGCCCACGCGGGCTAATCCGATACTCGCGCGCCGTGCAATCTGCTCGCACTGATGCGGAAGAAGCGGCGCGTCGGTCGCAAGCGTCACCACGATCGATCCCATTCCGGGGACACCCGCCCGACGTCTGTCGAATGGCGACGGCAGATCTCGCAGCACCTCGCCAACCGGATAGCCGGCCACGCGCAGCGCATCGCGACGACCGTAGTTCGCCTGGACCAGCGCGCCGACGGTCCAGCCACCGTCCTCTGCCCAGAGCCTGCGCGAGGCTGTTCCAATGCCGCCTTTGAACTCATGACAAATCATGCCGGTACCGCCGCCAACCGAGCCCTCGGCCACCGGTCCACTGCGAGCGTCGGCTTGCGCCTCGTGAACGTGCGCGGCGGTGACATGCTGCCCCCAGATGTCGCTCAGCACCCCATCGAAAGTTTCCAGCACCACCGGCATGCACCAGTACTGGCTATCGCCGACGCATGCGCGTTCGGCGGCGACCAATGCGTCGCGAACCACGCCGACGCTGTGCGTGTTGGTGTAGGCGATAGGCGTAGTCAGCAAGCCTGATTCGCGGATCCATTCCAGGCCGGTGGCATCGCCGTTTCCGTTGAGCACATGACAGCCGGCAAAACATGGATCGAGCCGTGCCATGCCGGCGCGTGGTTCGATGATCGTCACGCCGGTTCGAATCGAAGCTTCTGCGCGGTTTTCGACCAGGGTACGATGACCGACTCTCACGCCTTGCACGTCGGTGATGCTGTTAAACGGACCGGGCGTGCCGTGGCCAACTCGAACGCCGATGTCTCTGATACCCATACTTTTCTCCTGTGTTGCTCGCTGCGAGCAAGCCTGCCGACACGCATGCGACGGGGTACAGAGATGGTAGGGTGGGGAACGACGCGTGAAAATCAGGCCGAAGGGCTAGAACGATGGGACGACCTACCCTTTAAGGGGTAGTGGGGGAAACTGACATGCAGCTTGATGTATCGGACGTTGCCTTTCATCAGCGGCTTGGACGTCTGGTCGAGAAGCTCGACGACAAACAGTTCTGGCATGCGCTGATCGACCTGTTGCGCAAAGTGGTCCACTTTGACAACTGGGTGGTGGTGATCTTCTGGCCCAACGGGAAACCCCAGTTGATTGCGGAGATCCAGTCGCGCACGCCGAACGACGAACTGTTCAAGGGGTATTTGAACAGCGTCTATTTGCTGGACCCTTTCTATCAATTCAGCCTGGGCGGGATCAGTCCGGGCGTGTATTGTCTCGACGAAGTCGCACCCGATCACTTCCGGGAAACCGAATATTTTCGCCGCTATTTTTCGGTGAACGTGCTGGAAGATGAGGTGCAGTTGTTAGCCCCGCTGCCCGCGGGTGGAACGCTGTCTGTATCGATGGGCAGTGAACGCCGCTTTAGCTCGACTGAAATCGGAACCCTCTGTCTTTACGGCGCATGGTTGCTTCCGTTGATGTGCCATGCCTTGGCGGCGCAAACAGCCGTGCTTCCCCCGCCGGTGAGTTCACCCGCGGGAGGTGATCGACGCCTTCACTTCGAACAGGCGTTGCGCAAGCGCTCCAATGCGTCGCTGACCAACCGCGAAATCGAAATCGCGCTGATGATTCTTGCCGGACATTCGACCAAGAATATGGCAAGGCTGCTTGGCGTGTCACCTGCTACCGCCAAAGTTCACCGACACAATCTTTACAAGAAGCTGAACATCTCCTCTCAGGCGACACTGTTTCTGCTCATCATGGATGAAGACCCGGAGACCAACTGAGGCGAACCGGTTCTGATGGGTGATCCTAAGGGGATGCCTGGCTTTGAACCGCGCCCTTTCTTCTGTACGCTGTCATCGACAGGCCGTCCGCTGATCGGCCCATTGCAGGAGGATCAGCGTGACCAGACGGGCCGCCAGGCGCTTGAGCGCCGGCGCACCGTTCGCTGGCCGGGGGCCCCACCCACTGAGAAGGAGCCATTCATGGAATCGTCTTCAGGCCAACAACCGGGCACCCCTGCCGGCCACGTCGCTGAAACCAGCCACGGGTCGATGGCCAAACTGGCGCTGGCCGCCATCGGCATCGTGTTCGGCGACATCGGCACCAGTCCGCTCTACACCATGAGCACGGTATTCGACTCGGGTCACGGGCTGGTGCTCAACCGCTTCAATGTGCTGGGCGTGGTGTCGCTCATCATCTGGTCGCTGATCATCGTGGTGACGCTGAAGTACGTGACGCTGATCATGCGTGCCCACAACCACGGCGAGGGCGGCATTATGGCGCTGCTGGCGCTGGCTTCCAGTTCGGTAATGAACCGGCCCCGCCTGCGCCACGGGCTGCTGCTCGCCGGCGTGTTCGGCGCGGCGCTGTTCTACGGCGACGGCGTCATCACGCCGGCCATCTCGGTGCTCAGCGCGGTGGAAGGGCTGGAAGTGGCGGAGCCGCAACTTAAGCCCTTCGTGGTGTCGATCGCGCTAGTCGTGCTGATCGCCTTGTTCCTGGTGCAGCGGCGCGGCACGGCCGGCATCGGCGCGGTGTTCGGGCCGGTGATGGTGCTGTGGTTCGGCGTGATTGCGGTGTCGGGTCTGCTTACCATCGGCCGCGCGCCGGGCATCCTGGCCGCTTTCAACCCGTTCGTGGGTCTCGAATTCCTGGTGCGCAACGGCTGGCGAGCCTTTGTCTCGCTCGGCGCGGTGGTGCTGGCGCTGACCGGCGCCGAGGCGCTGTATGCCGACATGGGCCACTTCGGCGCGCCGCCGATCCGCCTGTCGTGGTTCGCACTCGTGCTACCCGCGCTGGCGCTCAACTACCTGGGCCAGGGCGCGCTGCTGTTGTCGGACCCCAAGGCCGTGGACAACCCCTTCTTCCACCTCTTCCCGTCGATGGCGCTGTTCCCGATGGTGCTGCTGGCCACGGTGGCGACTGTGATCGCGTCGCAGGCCGTGATCAGCGGCGCGTTTTCCATGACCAAGCAGGCCATGCAACTCGGCTTCATGCCGCGCATGGGCATCGTCTACACCTCCGAACGCGAGGTCGGCCAGATCTACGTGCCCGCCATCAACTGGATGCTGCTGATCGCGGTGGTGGGGGCGGTGCTGGGCTTCGGTTCCTCCACGGCGTTGGGCTCGGCCTACGGTATCGCCGTAACGGGCACCATGATGATCACCACCTTCCTCACGTTCTACGTCGTGCGCTATGCCTGGCACTACAACTGGTTGCTGTGCGTGCTGGCCACCGGCTTCTTCTTCGTCATCGACTTCACGTTCTTCTCGGCCAACCTGCTCAAGTTCGTGGATGGCGGATGGTTCCCGTTGCTGCTGGGCGCCATCATGTTCACCATCATGTCCACCTGGCACCGCGGCCGTGAGCTGATGGTCGAAGAGGCCACCGTCCATGCCGGCGCGCTGCCGCTGGCCAGGTACCTGGACAGCCTGTTCGCGAAGGCAACGATACGCGTGCCCGGCACCGCCGCGTTCCTGACCATCAACCCCAGCACCGTGCCGCACGCGCTGATCAACAACCTGGCGCATAACCACGTGCTGCACGAGCGTGTGCTGTTCGTGCACGTGACCAACCTGGATGTGCCCTATGTGCCGCGCGAGCAGCGCGTGGCGATCACGCCGCTGGGCCACAACTGCCACAGCATCCTCGTGACCTACGGCTTCAAGGACGAGGCCAGCCTGCCGCAAGCGCTGCGCGACTGCGAGCCGAAGGGCCTGGTAGTCGATCCGGCGCAGGTGTCCTATTTCCTCAGTCATGCCACCGTGGTGGCGACCGGAGGCAAGGGCATGCCGGTGTGGCGCGAACGAGTGTTCAGCGTAATGGCGCACAATATCGGTAACCCTGCGGCTTATTTCAAGCTGAGTTCAAACCGGGTGATCGAGCTGGGCTCGCGCGTCGAAATATGAGGTAGAACCCGCAAACATGAAGAGACTTTTCGTTTGCTGCGACGGCACATGGAACTCGGATAGCGACGAGTTTCAGGGGGTGCCTGTTCCAACCAATGTCGTTCGCTTTTTCAACGCGTTGAGTGACCACGGTGACGATGGCGTCGAGCAACTCCGGTACTACCACGTCGGCATTGGCGCTAATGAAGGGCGAGTTCGTCGTATCGTAGACGGTGCGCTGGGATTAGGCCTCTCGCGAGACATTCGAACCGCGTACAAGTGGCTGTCCGACCACTACGAGGAAGGTTCTGAAATCTTTGTCATTGGCTTTTCGCGTGGTGCGTTCACGGCGCGAAGCCTGGTGGGCATGCTCCACCGTTGCGGACTTCCTCGCGAGGCAAGCTGGGTGCTAGTCAAGCAGGCATGGAACCTGTACCGGCTTGATCCAGCAATGCCGGAAAACATCAGCCTGCAGGAACGGTTCTGCATCGAGAATGGCAAGCCGCCTCCCATTCGCTTCCTGGGCGTTTGGGAGACGGTGGGCGCTCTCGGCATTCCTGAAATTGCGAACATGTTCGGCTTCGGGAGACAGCGCCTCGAATTTCATGACACGAGGCTTTCGCCGGAAGTCGAACGCGCGGTGCAAGGCCTCGCCATTGATGAGCAGCGGAACACCTTCTTGCCAACGTTGTGGACGGATGCGGATGGCTGCGACCCGGTGCGCGTGACGCAAGTGTGGTTCCCTGGCGTGCACGCCGACGTTGGGGGCGGCTACAAGGAGACCGGGCTTTCTGATGCCACACTCAAATGGATGATTGCCGAGGCTGCGCAGTGCGGTGCGGTGTTTGAATCGGAGATGTTGGACCAGATAGCCGATGCGGGCCAGTTGTCGGCGGTGCATGGCGTCCTTCACAACTCACTCACAGGCTTTTACAGGAGGATCGGATTTCGTCCCCGGTCCTTTCCCTATCTGGCGAAGGATTCACGAATATGCTCCGAATCGATATCGGATCTGGCATTGGCACGGCAGGCCAGTCCGCCAATCTTTCAGGCTCCCTATCGACCGAATATAGAGCCTGCGGCCGGGGTCCAGGTGCGGGTTTTCGCCAGCACGCTGTGGAACTGGACCGGTATTTTCATGAAGGAAGGGGTGAGCTACCGGTTCAAGGTGCCTGAAGGTCAAACATGGCTGGATGGGGACATCGCATCGGGTGCGGAGGGCACGCCAGGCAACTGGATGCAGCGCCTGTTCGCATGGTCCAAGCGGGTCAGGGGAGCGAACTGGTTCGAACTCTGCGGTGCCATCTCTTACCCAGGGGAGCCGAGCGAAGCAGGCGTGTCACCTCAACCCTTCTACTTCAGAATCGGCAGAGAGATGGAGATCAAGGCTCCTTACTCGGGTTACCTGTATTGCTTTGCCAACGACGCCACCTGGGCGTATTGGAACAATCAAGGCAGTCTGCGGGTTGACATTGCCGAATCAGGCCGCGTGCCGGCTGGCAAAGAGATGGCACACCCGTCTTTTGACGAAGACCTGACTGCGCCGGCAACAGCACCCGGAGGTTCGGGAGCGGGCGAACCGTCCTGAACGGTACCGCGACGGACATTGAGACTTTGTTTCGTGCTCATTGGGGCCGGGTCCGCACTTGTACGGCACCGTACCGACCTCCACCGAGGTTAAGCGCACCGTGGTTGCACGCGCCTTGCGTCTCTCATCCAAAAGCGCTCGAAACACCCTCGCGCAGTATGATTTTCTTTGATCGCTCGCCCGGGCCGCCCCCTCCAGCAAGGAGTGGCCATCATGCTCACAATCCGAAAACACTATTTCTTTCCGCCGCGCTCATGGCGGAGGCAGTCGCTGCTATGCAATGGCGCGGCAAGACAGATCATTTTGCGTGATTTCGGTCCAAGGACTGACCAGGACGTGAAAGAGTCGAAGGCCGCGATGAAGAAGCAGGGCGCCTGAGGTCAGACGCGCAAGCTGGGTTCGAGCTGCAAGCACTCGAAGATAAATAATTAGGATGTCGAACACAAGATGTGCTGGTGTTCGACAGATGCTTGACGTTCCACTACCGGACTCAAGCCCAACCCCATTTAAAGAGAACACAAATCATGGCTTATCAAAGCGTCAACCCTAACACCGGCAAGGTTCTGAAGAGCTTCGAAAAACTGACCGATGAGCAGCTTGAAAAGTCGATCGCCGCTGCCGAGACCTGTTTCCAGACATGGAAGCACACGACCTACGCCCAGCGTGCCGAAATCGTGGATAAGGCCGCAACGCTGATGCGTAAGAACGTCGATGAATTTGCCAAACTGGCGACCCTTGAAATGGGTAAGCGCATCGACGAAGCGCGTGGCGAAGTCAGGTTCAGCGCCGACATCCTTGCTTATTACGCCGAGCACGCGAAAACTTTCCTGGCACCGACCAAACTGAATCCGAAAGTCGGTGAGGCGCACATGGAGAATAGTCCATTCGGCGTGCTCTTCTGCGTGGAGCCGTGGAATTTCCCGTATTACCAGCTTGCACGCGTCGCCGGCCCGCAACTGATGGCGGGTAACGTGCTGGTGGTCAAGCATGCAGGCTGCGTACCGCAATGCGCGATTGCCTTCGAGAAACTCCTGCTCGACGCGGGCGCACCTAAGGGGGCCTACACCAACCTGTTGATCTCGCACGAGCAGTCCGAGCGAATCATCGACGACCCGCGCATCAAGGGTGTGGCATTGACGGGCAGCGTCGAGGCCGGCAGAAGTATTGCGGCGCGAGCGGGGCAGAACCTCAAGAAGACTTCGATGGAGCTAGGCGGCAGCGATGCGTTCATCGTGCTCGACGACGCCGACCTGGAAAAGACCGTTCCGTGGGCTGTATGGGGGCGGATGTATAACGCTGGCCAGACCTGTTGCGCGGCGAAGCGATTCATCGTTCTCGATTCGATTGCCGACAAATTTCTTGCGAAGTTCAAGACGGCGCTCTCCGAATTGAAGGCAGGCGATCCGATGGACGAGAAGACCACGCACGGCCCCTTGTCCACCGAGGCGGCGCTGGTTCAACTGCTCAAGCAGGTCGACGATGCAGTGGCACATGGCGCCACGCTGGTGATGGGCGGCAAACGCATCGACCGACCCGGCTCGTTCATGGAAACGACGATCCTCACGGATATCAAACCGGACAATCCGGCTTTCCGCGACGAATTCTTCGGTCCGGTGGTGTCGTTCTTCCGCGTCAAGGACGAAGCCGCGGCCATCGCGCTAGCCAACGATTCGGACTTCGGCCTCGGTGGTTCGGTCTTCACGAAAGACGAAGCGCGCGGCAAGCGTGTGGCGAGCGGGGTCGAGACCGGGATGATGTTCATCAACAACATCGACTGGTCCGATGCGGAACTGCCGTTTGGCGGCATCAAGGATTCCGGCTACGGCCGTGAGCTCGGCAACATGGGCATCCAGGAGTTCGTCAATACGAAGCTTGTCCGTACCGCCCGCCTCGATGCGCCGGCCTGATCTCCACAAGGAAAGCCCGCCATGTATGTCAACGTTGCTGTTCTGACGGAGACCCGGGCCCATGAACGCCGTGTGGCGCTCGTGCCGTCCGTGGTCCGGAAGCTGGTCAAACTGGGTGCCCGGCTGCATATGCAGCCGGGGGCGGGCGCGGCGATTCATCTGGATGACGCCGCGTTCGAGAACGTCGCCTTTATAGCGGATCGCACGGCGCTGGTGAAAGACGCCGATGTCGTGCTTGCCGTTCAGCCGCCCGCGCTCGAGGTGGTCAACGCGATGAAGGAGGGCGCGATCCTCGTTTCGTTCATCTATGCACACAACGAGCCCGCGCTGGTGGAACGCCTGCTCGACAAGAAGATCACCTGCTTCGCGATGGAGCGGGTGCCACGCATTACGCGCGCCCAATCCATGGACGCGTTATCGAGCCAGTCCGCGCTTGCAGGCTACTACGCGGTGCAACTCGGCTCTACCCATCTCGCTCGCGTGGTGCCCAAGATTACCAGCGCGGCAGGCTCGATCGGACCGGCTCACGTTCTGGTAATGGGGCTCGGTGTGGCAGGGCTGGAGGCGATCGCGACGGCGCATCGCCTTGGGGCCGTCGTCGAGGGCTATGACGTGCGGCCGGAAACTCAGGAGCAGGCGCTCTCGCTGGGCGCCACCTTCGTCGATACCGGTATCGATGCGCGCGGTAAAGGCGGCTATGCCCGTGAGCTCAGTGCCGAGGAAAAGACCAGGGTCGCGGACGTGCTGACGAAGCACATCCAGAGCGCCGATCTGATCATCACAACCGCCGCGATTCCCGGTAAGGCCTCGCCCAAACTCATCAGCCACGCACAAGTGGCCGGCATGAAAGCGGGCTCGGTGATCGTCGATCTGTCGGCGGAAGGCGGCGGCAACTGCGAGGACACGCGGCCTGGCGAGACCACCCGGATCGGCAACGTGACGATCGTCGCGCCGCTGAACGTGCCCTCGCTGCTCGGCGAGGACGCGAGCGAACTGTATGCGAAGAATCAGTACAACCTGCTCGCGTTGATCATGAAAAACAACGTCATCGAGATCGACTGGAGCGACGAAGTCCTCGCCAAAACGGTGCTCACCCACGCGGGCGAGAACAAGGCAGAGGCGAGCGACGAGGCGGCCAAGCCTGTTGCCGCCGCGAAGAAGCCCCCCGCGAAAGCCGAACCTCTTGCATCGGTATGAGCGCCGGCATAAGCGCCTGTATTAACACCGGCACGAACACGCTCTGACCAAGGACTAAGTGATGGACTTCCAGATCAGCATTTCCGGCTTCGTCGCGATTTACGTCTTCATGCTGGCCGCTTTCGCCGGCTGGGTGATCATCGGACACGTGCCGGCCATCCTGCATACCCCGTTGATGTCGGGCTCGAATTTCGTACACGGCATTGTCGTGGTGGGCGGCATCTATGCGCTCCTGAACGCGAGTACGGTCCAGGAGCAAGTCATCGGCTTCGTTGCTGTGTTGCTCGGCGCGGGCAATGCCGCAGGCGGTTATGCCGTCACCGATCGCATGCTCGCGATGTTCAAGACCAGCGGCCACCCGTCCGGGCACGGCACGCACGGTGCGCACAGCAAGTCCGGCACCGTGAAGTCCATCCACGCAAAGAAGCATTGAGGACGCCGCCATGTTGACCCTGCTCCCCCAACTCGGCATCGGCGTGGTCGATCTCGCTGCTGCTTTTCTCTTTCTCTACGGCCTGCACCGCATGTCGTCGCCTGTTACGGCGCCTTCGGGCATTTTCGTCGCCGGTATCGGCATGGCCGTGGCCGTGCTCGCGAGCTTCCTGTACGCCTTCGACGTCGGCGCGGCGGCCCGGCCCAACCTGCCGGCCAACCTGGGGCTCGCTGTCGTTGCTTTGGCGCTGGGCGGCGGGTTGGCCTGGTGGGGCGGCCGCAAGGTGGCGATGACCGCCATGCCGCAGATGGTGGCGATTTACAACGGCATGGGTGGCGGCGCGGCCGGCGCGATTGCCGCCGTGGAACTGTTCGGCAACAAGGCGCAGGGTGCGCCCGCGCTCATCATGACCTTGCTAGGCGCGCTGATCGGCGCGGTGTCCCTGTCGGGTTCGCTGATCGCCTGGGCCAAACTCGATGGGGTCATCAACAAGCCCGTACGAGTGAAAGGGCAGCAGGTGTTCAATGGACTGGTGTTGCTGGCAACCTTCGTGGTTGGCGGCTACATCGTCGTCGCAAGCGCGGACAACTCCGCGCTGATATTGACGATGCCGACCTGGATTTATCTGTTCTTCGGTTGTGCGCTGGCGCTCGGCGTTCTGATGACGCTGCCAATCGGCGGTGCCGATATGCCGGTGGTGATTTCGATCTTTAACGCCTTTACCGGCCTCGCGGTCGGCATTGAAGGCTACGTGTTGCAGAACCCCGCACTGATGATCGCCGGCATGGTGGTCGGTGCAGCCGGCATGTTGCTGACACTGCTGATGGCCAAGGCCATGAACCGTTCCGTGAGCAATGTAATCTTCACCAACTTCGGTGAGGTCGCCACGCGCAAGCAGGGCAAGATCAAGGGCAGCCTGAAGCCGACGCAGCCAGGCGACGCCGGCATCGCGATGCGCTATGCGGCCTCGGTGATTATCGTCCCGGGTTACGGTCTCGCGGTCTCGCAGGGGCAAGGCAAGCTGTACGAATTCGTCAAGCTGCTTCAGGCGGGCGGCGTGTCGGTGAAGTTTGCGGTGCACCCGGTGGCTGGCCGCATGCCGGGCCAGATGGACGTGCTGCTGGCCGAAGCTGGCGTGCCCTACGACGTGATCTTCCAACTCGAGGACATCAACGACCAGTTCGCCACTACGGATGTTGCGCTAGTGATCGGCGCCAACGACGTGGTCAACCCGGCCGCGCGCACCGACAAATCGTCGGCCATTTACGGCATGCCGATTCTCAACGCCGATCACGCCAAGCAGGTGTTTGTGATCAAGCGCGGGGAAGGCAAGGGCTACGCCGGCATCGTCAATGAACTCTTTTACGCAGACAACTGCAACATGGTCTATGGCGACGCCCAGACCGTGCTCATCAAGATGAGTGAAGCGGTCAGAGGGCTTGGATTGCCCGCTGTTGCCTAGTGCGCTGAATTCATCGCAACCGAGGAACAAGCCATGACATCGAAAATGCAAGCTGCCGTCGTCGAACAGTTCGGCAAGCCACTGGTGCTAAAGGAACTGGATATTCCCGAGCCCGGTCCAGGCCAGATCCTGGTGAAGACCGAAGCGTGCGGCGTATGCCACACTGATTTGCATGCCGCGAACGGGGACTGGCCGTTAAAGCCCACATTGCCGTTCATACCGGGCCATGAAGGCATCGGCATCGTCGCCGCCCTTGGTGCGGGTGTAACGGCCGTGAAGGAAGGCGACCGGGTCGGCGTACCGTGGCTCTACTCCGCTTGCGGACACTGCGAGTTTTGCCTCGCGGCGCGTGAGCCCGTATGTGCCGAAGCACAGTTTGGCGGTTATACGAAGAACGGTGGATTCGCCGAATACATAGTCGCCGATCCGAATTATGTGGCGCATATCCCAGCCCATCTGGCGGCCCGCGACGCGGCGCCCCTCATCTGTGCCGGGATTACCTCGTACAAAGGCATCAAGGAGACTCAGGCGCGCCCAGGTGAATGGGTCGTGGTCTCTGGCGTCGGTGGCCTCGGACACCTCGGCATTCAGTATGCCAAGGCGATGGGCTTGCATGTGTGCGCAGTCGACATCGATGACGGCAAGCTCGCGCATGCCAAACGCCTTGGCGCCGATGCCATGATCAACGCCAAAGACGGCGATGCGATTGCGGCCGTCAGAAAGGCCACTGGGGGCGGTGCGCATGGCGTACTGATTACGGCGCCGTCGCTGGCCGCATTCAAGCAAGGCGTTGGCATGACGCGCAAATGCGGTACTTGTGTGCTGGTTGGGTTGCCGCCGGGCGAGTTTCCGACACCCCTGTTCGACGTCGTGGCGAACTGCATCACGATTCGCGGCTCGTTTGTCGGCAATCGCCGGGACATGGCCGAAGCGCTTGCCTTCGCCGCTGACGGCAAGGTCAAGGCCGATATCGAGTTGCAGCCGCTCTCGGCGATCAACAGCGTGTTCCATCGCCTCGCGCACGGCGATGTCCCATCGCGCGTGGTGCTCGAGTTCGCAAAGGGTTGAGAGGAGGGCGCTATCGTGGCTGCCGGACCCCGGTCCGGCTCTATGGCCATATAACGCAATCGAACTAAACGGAGCTGACGCCGAATACTCCGGTCGCCAAATCGTGCTCGAAATCGGCGTGCCACGCCGTGCCTTGGCCAGCAGCATAAACACCCGACTTATCATTGCTCCGTCGAGTAACCATGACTTGTCGGCGAACCGGGCCCGCACTAGCGCCCGCCGGGTACTGGTCTTCGTCACGGATGTCGAAATCGATCATATCGAAGCCATGGCTGGCGAAGATTAAAGTCGCATCGACGGCCGGACAGGTCACACCCTACAATCACCCCGTGCACTCGGTCCGTATTCACTGCGCGTTAAGGGGCGTTCATGAGCGACCAATCTTCCGGCCCTGCGTCCGGGCAAGCGGACCGTGTCTCAGCCTGGAGCCTGATCAGACCGTACTGGGTCTCTGAGGAACGCAAGACCGCGTGGAGTCTGCTGATCACGATCATCGTCATGGACCTGGTTCTGGTCGGCATCAACGCCCGCCTGAATACGTGGAACCGTGATTTCTACAACGCACTGGAAGGCAGGAAGGTCCATGAATTCCCGCAATTGATGCTGCTTTTCAGCGCGCTTGCGTTCGCGTTCGTCGCGATCTCCGTCTATAACCGCTATCTGCGCCAGATGCTTGGCTTCCGATGGCGCCAGTGGCTGACCACACGCTATCTGCAGGAATGGCTGGGCGACGGCACCTTCTATCGCATCGAGCGCGACCGCCTCGCCGACAACCCTGACCAGCGGGTCGCCGTCGACCTCGAGTCATTCGCCAACACCACACTTTCGCTCACACTCGACCTGCTCTCGACACTCGAAACACTCGTCTGGTTCTCGATCGTCCTATGGAGCACGGCGGGCGCGCTGGCCGTCATGATTGGCGGCACGCCCGTCCAGATTCCGGGCTACATGCTGTGGGCAGCCATCGTCTATGCGATTGCCGGCTCGCTCCTGACCAACAAGGTCGGGCACCCGCTTGTGTCGATCAACTACCAGTTGCAGCGCGTCGAGGCGGATTTCCGGTTTGGCCTGATCCGTCTGCGCGAAAACGCCGAGCAGATTGCGTTCTACGACGGGATGCGGACCGAGGAATCGACCGTCCAGGACCTGTTCGGCCGGATTCGCGAAAACTGGTGGCGCGTGATGAAGTACACGCGGCGCTACAGCTTCGTGCTTAATTTCTACGCTCAGATCGCCGAAATCTTTCCGATCGTCGTGGCATCGCCCCGTTACTTCGCGGGTGTGTTCAGTTTCGGGACACTGATGCAAATCGCCGACGCATTCAGTTCGGTTAGTGGATCGCTCTCGTGGTTCATCAACAATTACGACACGCTCGTCCAATGGCGCGCCACCGTTAATCGTCTGCGCGAGTTCAAGCGCGTCATGCAGCTACCTCATCTGAAGGAGTCTGTGTCGCCCGCCACCGAGCATGGCGGCATCAATCTGCACTACGTCGACGAGAGCCAGCTCGCCACGCACACCCTCACGCTTGCGCTGCCCAACGGCGAGACGCTCGCGAGCGTGCGCGACATTGCCGTCAAGCCCGGTTCGCGCTGGCGCGTGCGTGGGCCTTCCGGCTCAGGCAAGAGCACGCTGTTGCGCGCGCTGGCGGGTCTCTGGCCGTTCGGAAACGGCTCGATCGATGCACCTGTGAACGCGCGCATGATGTTCGTCCCGCAGCAGAGCTACCTGCCGGTTGGCACCCTGAAGGCTGGGCTCACCTATCCAGCAGCGGCCGCCCACTTCGGCGACGAGGAATGTTGCGAGGCGCTGCGTCTGTGCCGGCTCGAAGGCTACGTCGACCGATTGCACGAATCTGACCATTGGTGGCGCATTCTTTCTCCCGGCGAGCAACAGCGGCTAGCAGTCGCTCGTGTGCTGATGCACAAGCCTGACTACGTATTTCTCGACGAAGCGACGAGTGCGCTCGATGCTGAAAACGAAGCGTATCTGTATCGCCTGTTGACCGAGCGATTGCCGAAAGCCGCGATAGTCAGTGTCACGCACCGCGAGTCGCTTGCGACATTCCACCAGGAGACGCTCGATATTGTGCGCGCGCGCGAGCACACAGTGGCACATACACCGCCGCCGTAGACGTGACTTACGTGACTTGTTGACCGCTACCCTTGCGCAGAACGCCCGGTTTCATCAAGCCACCGAACGATGTTCTGCACCGTATCGCCATAGAAGGTGCGATACAGTTCCTTCGACACATAGCCGATATGAGGCGTCGCGAGTACGTTGGGCAATTCGCGCAGCGGGTGCGGATTCTCGAGCGGTTCGACGTCGTACACGTCCAGCGCAGCGCCGGCAATCTGACCGGTCGTGAGTGCCCGAAGCAGGGCGGCATTGTCGACGATCGCTCCTCTCGACGTATTGATCAGCCGGCTCGTGGGTTTCATCTGCGCGAGTTCCGTCGCGCCGACCAAAGCTCGGGTTCGCTCGCTAAACCGCAAGTGGATTGACAGGAAATCTGCGGTGGAGAACAGCACATCCTTGCTGACTCGCTGCACGCCTTTTTCCGCAGCACGTTCCTCGGTGAGGTTCTCACTCCACGCGATGACGTTCATTCTGAATGCCCGGCCGATGATGCCGACAGCCGAGCCGATATGGCCAAGGCCAAGCAATCCGAGCGTCTTGCCCGCGAGTTGTTCGCCAAGCGAAAGCTGCCAGCCTCCCTGACGCACTGATTGAGTCTCGAGAGGAATGTTGCGGGCCATCGCGAGAATCAGCGCCCACGTCATCTCGATCGTCGGCGTGGACGAATAGCCCGTATGACGAATTTCGATGCCGCGTTCGGCAGCCGCCTCCTGATCGATCGACACATTCCCCGGGCCGGTCGAGGCAATCAGCTTCAGGCTCGGCAGGCTTTCGATGACCAGGCGGGACAGCGGTGTGCGTTCTCGCATGACGCATACGACGTCGAATGGCAGCAGGCGTTGAATCAGGCTCCCGATATCAGCGACGTGATCGTTGAACACCGTCACGTCTGCCAGGTCCTTAAGCGGCGACCAGTCTGCCACGCTCAGCGCGACGTTCTGATAGTCGTCGAGGACGGCGACCTTGATCGGGAGTTTCAGGTCCATGTTGCGCGCTCCGTGAGTTGTTGATGTTGCTGCTACCCGAATGCTAAGAATCCCGGCCCGTCAGGTAAATCAATAAGTAACGACGCCACCCATCGCGAGCCGCGATGGCTCACCATCGACTGGTGACAGTCCTCATGGCTCGTTATCCCGGTGCTTGTTGAGGTGGTCGACCAGCATGCGTGCAGGCAGCGGCAGCGTCTCAAAGTTGCGGGCGATGATGACCAGTGGTCGCTGCGACCACGGTTCATCAAGCTCAACGACGCGAAACGGCACCGACTGCATATAAGGCGTCACGCTTCCCTTGGGAAGCACGCCAATGCCGAGACCCGCGCTGACCATGTTGCGCACGCCCTCGAAGCTGGTCACTTCGATGCGCACGCGAAGCCGCATGCCCGCACGCTCAGCGGCGGCGCGACACAACTTCGAAATGGACGTGCCATACGGCATGCTGACGAAGTCGTCCTCCAGAACTTCCGCGAAGGTCACGCTCGCGCGCTCGGCGAGCCGATGATCCGACGGCACGATCACGACCAGCTTATCGACGCTGTATGGACGCCACTGCAGATCGCCGAGAGCGTCCCGGGTAGCCGCGCAGATGCCGAGATCGGCGACACCGCTTGCGATTGCCTGCACGACTTCATCGCTCGACTTCTCGGCCATATCGATCCGCACCTTCGGATTGGTGCGCAGGAAGGTGCGCAGCACACCCGGCAGATACTGGACCATGGCCGTAAAGTTCACATAAATCCGGGTATGGCCCCTCAATCCCGCCGAATACTCAGACAATTCATCCGAAATTTGCTGCAAGTGCTCGCTCAGCCGCTTCGCATGATGATAGAGCGCCTCGCCGGCCGGCGTAGGTTGCACACCGCGGCTGTGCCGATACAACAGCGGCGTGCCGGCGTCCTCTTCGAGATCCGATACGCGCTTACTGACGGCTGACGCCACGATATGCGTGCGGGCCGCCGCCGCGGCAATGCTGCCCTCCTCAATGACGGCCACAAAAATGCGCAGGGACTCCATGTCGAGGCGCAACGGCCGTTCTGCTGAAACACGCATCCTTACTCCTTCGGGTTGGCTATCCGGTCGCGGGCACCCATCGCGGTTGGCGATGCCTCTATTGAACATTGAGAAGTTTTCAATCCGCCTGCCGACCGGCATCCTGTGTGCCATAGGGCTCAATCCTCGCAGGACGATCGGTTGAGGCGTGCGACCGGGCACTGTGCCTCGCGATTCTATGTCGAGGCGGCGCGGTTGTCCTGGACGCCGGCCCATCAGCCTTTTCAGAAGCACAAGCCGGTGGACGGCCGGCACGCAGGAAAACTCGGTTGAAAACATGAAGGAGACGAAAGATGGAACACAAACAACTGGCCTTGAGCGCGCGAACGCGCTGGTACGAGGGGCTCACGGCAATGCACTGGCGTGTGCTGAAGGCCAGCTTTCTCGGCTGGATTTTCGACGGCTATGAGGCACTGGCACTCGTCGTCGTGCTTGGGCCGATGCTGCATTCGGTGCTGTCGCCGGCACAAGCCGCGTCTCCTACGACATACGCAGGTCTGGTTATCGGCATCACGTTGCTTGGCTGGGGGGCGGGCGGTCTGATCGGCGGGATTCTCGCGGACTATGTCGGACGCAAGCGGATGATGCTCTGGTCCGTCTTCCTCTATGCGGTGTTTTCGGGTTTGACCGCATTCTCGCAAACCTTCTGGGTGTTGTGCGGGCTGCGCTTCCTGACCGGCCTCGCCATGGGCAGCGAATGGAGCACGGGCGTCGCGCTGCTGTCGGAAACATGGCCTGAGCGGGCGCGTGCGAAAGGGGCGGGGTTCCTGCAATCGGGCTTCGGCTGGGGCACGCTGATCGCGGCGGTCGTGTGGTACGCGCTTTCGTCGGCGCATCCACTCGGCGCCGAAACGTGGCGGTTGATGTTCGTGCTTGGCGCAGTCCCCGCGCTTTTTGTGCTGTACATCCGCCGTGGGGTCAACGAGTCGGAGAAATGGCAACGCGCGGTGCGCGAAAAACGCTGGAGCGCGACGAGCACGACGAGCACCCAGCCGGTTGCGGGCGACGCGTCTGCTTCCGACAAGCGCCCCTTCACGCTCACGCAACTGTTCCGCGAACCCGAAGCGCTGCGCCGCACGCTGCTTCTGCTCGTGCTGTCGATCGTCACGACCGTTGGCTGGTGGGCCATTTCCAGCTGGCTGCCGACTTATACCGTAGCGCTCGCTAAAGCCGAAGGCATCCCCGATGCGTTGTCGTGGGGCTCGAAGGTATCGATTGCGTACACCATCGGCGCGATTGCAGCCTACATGATCGCGGGCTTCGTGGTGGATGCAATCGGCCGGCGAGCGTTCCTGTCACTCACTTTCGTCGGTGCACTGCTCACAACGGTCGTCACGTACAAGCTGACGACAAGCGTCGAAGCGATGATGGTCGTTGCGCCAATCAATGGCTTCTTCACCTTGGGCTGTGCCTATGTCTGGATGGCGATCTACCCATGTGAACTCTTTGGTTCCAGCGTACGTTCCACCGCGATTAGCTTCGTGTTCAATGCTGCGCGTCTGATCGCGTGGGTGTTCCCGATCATCGCGGGCAGCATGATCAAATCGTTCGGTGGTGTGTCTCAAGCTGCGTTGGCACTCGGCTCTGTGTATCTGATCGGTATCGTGGTTCCGTGGTTTTTGCCGGAGACGCGTGGCACGGGCATGCCGGACTGAGTCAGTTCATAAATTTGGATACCTAATTCTATTTGGAGAGAAAGATGCCTCAAAATTTTCGTATCGGACAGATCGTTCCAAGCTCGAATACGACCATGGAAACGGAAATTCCCGCCATGCTGCGTGCCCGTGAAGCGATCCGTCCCGAGCGGTTCACTTTCCATTCGAGCCGGATGAGAATGCACAAGGTCACGAAGGAAGAACTGGTCGCGATGAACAAGGAAGGTCTGCGCTGCGCGGCGGAACTCGCCGACGCGCGTGTCGATGTCATGAGCACGGCGTGCCTGGTTGCGATCATGGCGATGGGGCCCGGATATCATCTGCAAACCGAACGCGAACTGCTGGAAGTTGCGCGCGCCAATCATTGTCTTGCGCCCGTCATGACCTCCGCGGGCGCGTTGGTAGACGGTCTGAAGATCATGGGCGCCCGCCGGATTTCGCTGATGGCGCCATACATGCGGCCCTTGACTGACCTTGTCGTCGCTTATATCGAGAACGAAGGCATTGAGGTCATCGATTCCCTCTGCTTCGAGATTCCCGACAACCTTGAAGTCGGTCTGCGCGACCCGATGCAACTGGTCGACGACGTTCGCGGTCTGAACACGGAAGGCGCGGACGTCGTGGTGGCGTCCGCTTGCGTCCAGATGCCTTCATTGCCGGCGATTCAGCGCATTGAAGACATGCTGGGAATCCGCACCGTCTCGACTGCGGTATGCACCGTTCGGCGCATGCTGGATCATCTTAAGCTTGAGCCGATCGTCCCTGGCGCGGGGGCGTTGCTTGCCGGGGTGTGATCGGCTATCGTTGACGCTCAGCCGATTTTTTCGAATGCGGCTTTGTACATTAGCGGAGCTCTGCGCGAAGCTCGCGCACTCCCCGCCCTAAGCGATCACGCAAGAGCGTTCCCAACGTCGCCCCGTCAGCGTAGCCGACCTCGACTGCGATGGCATCGAGGTCAAGGTCGCTGCCGTGGACAAGCGATCTCGCCCGCTCGCCCCGCTGGGTCTTCTGCTCCAGGGCAAGTAAGTGCGGGAGGCGCCATCAATGAACGCCCTCATCGTCATTGCTGGCGCCACCGGCAGTGTCGCGACCAGGCGCTTGCGACCGACAACCGGAAGCTGGAATACGCCGCGCTGCATCTCGGCGAATAAGAAATAGAAAAGACGTCGAACAGTTCGCCTTAAATAGTGGCCGGTTTGACGCCGCGCGTCCGTTCGTCCGATGCCGCCTTGATATCGCCCATAATATCGATCTCACGCTGTACCGCGCGGATGACGTCAGTCACCGCGTTGCCGGTTTTTTCAGTGAACGGCGAATCGCGCGGGATGAGCCAACCCGCATTCCTTTCGTCGGGAATATCGCTGGGTGGAGTAACGTATTGGGGACTCAATTTTTCGTCAGGTCAAAATGAGCTTTGAGGCGCTTATGTCTACGGACGCAGACACAATCACGGACGAACTCGTCGCCGGAATCGCAGATCGCATGGTCGAAGAAGGCCGGAAGGTGTCTCCAGTGACCATTTGGCCGGAGATTCCTGGCGGTTCGATCGTTGCCATTGCGGCAGCTTTGCAACGCTGGCGCGAAGCGCGACAGCCCCTCACGCCCCATGTGCAGGTTCAGGCCGAGTTGCCGGAGCATATCGCCGGAACCATGACGAGTGCCGCTGAGCGGCTCTGGATGGCCGCCCAAGGCGAAGCTGACCGGGCGGTCAGTCAGCACCTGAGTGCCGTGAACCAGCACCTCGATGCTGCCCGCACGGAACGGGATGAGGCGCTTGCCGAGTATCAGAAGACAGCGGCGGAAGTCGAAGCCGGGCGTGAGCGGCATAGTGCGCTGACGAGCGCGCTGAGTACCGCCGAGGATACGTCCGCGCGTCTCGCGGCGGAACTCGCGGCCGCTACGGCGCGTGCTGACGCTGGCGAGGTTCGCGCGGAAGAACTGGCACAACGTGTGTCGGTGGAAGAGGCCGCGCTGGAGCACACGAAGGCGGAACTCGACCAGGAGCGTCACGCGCGTGGGGAGTTGGCCGCTGCTGCTTCCAGCCACCACGATCAGATCGCACAAATGAAGCAGGAGCTCGACGAGGCGCGGCAGGAGGTTACCTCGATCGGCTACGACTGTCAGGCGAAGTCGGCCGAAGCGGATAGAGCGTTGGATGAGGCTAGCGAGGCTTCGGCGCGCGCAGAAGCGGCCACGGCGCAGATGAACGAGAGTCTCGCGCGGGTTGCTGGACTCGAGGCTGAGCGGGATGAGGCGCGCTTTGCGCTCGAAGCAGAGCGCCAGACGAGCGCGGCGCGGAGCGAGGAAGCGTTGATTCAGTTTGATGAATTGCAGCGCGTCGGACGGGAACTGGAGGCGGCGCGGGAGCAGGTCAGCGCCATGACTGAGGCGAAGGCGGCTGTGAGCGCTGAGCTGGCTCAGGTTTCGCACGACGCGTCTGTCGCGAGGGACGAACTGGCTCGGGTCTCGCAGGATGCGTCTGCCGCGAAGGAGCGGGCAGAGGCCGCGGAGCAGCAAGCGGCGACGTTGCAGCAGCGCCTCGCGGAAGTCGAGCAGGCGAAGTCGTCCGAAGCTGATCGATGGGCGCAGGAATCTGGCGCGGCTTCGTCGCGTGCAGAAGCCGCTACGGCGCAGGCGAACGAGAGCCTCGCGCGGGCCGCCGCGCTGGAGGCTGAACGGGATGAGGCGCATGCCGCGCTTGCAGCAGAGCGTCAGGCGAGCGCAGTGCGGAGCGAGGAAGCGTCGGGTCAGCGCGACGAACTGCAACGCGTCACCCGGGAACTCGAGGCGGCGCAGGAGCAGGTCAGCGCCATGACCGAAGCGAACGCGGCCGCGACCGCTGAACTGGTCCAGGTCTCGCACGACGCGTCTGCCGCGAGGAAGCGGGCAGAGTTCGCGGAACAGCATGCGGTGACGTTGCAGCAGCGCCTCGCAGAAGCCGAGCAGGCGAAGTTCGCCGAAGCGGAACGATGGTCGCAGGAATCCAGTGCGGCTTCATCACGCGCAGAAGCCGCCACGGCACAGGTGAGCGAGAGCCTCGCGCGGGTTGCCGCGATCGAAGCTGAACTCAATGAGGTGCGCACTGCGCTCGCTGCCGAGCGCCAGACAAGCGCGGCGCGGGGCGAGGAAGCGTCGGTCCAGCTGAACGAACTGCAGCGCGTCACTCGGGAACTCGAGGAAGCGCGGATCGCGCTCGAAACAGAGCGGCGGATAAACGCAGAGCGGAGCGGGGCAGCGTCGATTCAGCACGACGAACTGCAAGGCGTCACCCGGGAACTCGAGGCGGCGCGGGAGCAGGTCAGCGCCATGACTGAGGCGAAAGCGGCCGCGATCGCTGAACTGGCTCAGGTTTCGCAGGATGCGTCTGCCGCGAAGGAGCGGGCAGAGGCCGCCGAACAGCATGCGGCGACATTGGCGCAGCGCCTTGGAGAAGTCGAGAAGGCTCGCGCGGAAGAAGCGCGACGCAACCATCAACTTGCCCTTCAGGCGGGCGACTCTGCGAAGGCGGAAGAAGTCGTCGAGTTACAACGGCAGATATCGGCTCAGGCCAAAGCGCATGAGAAGGCCTTTAACGAGCTTCGCACGATTGCTGAACAGTGGGTGGAGCATGCTAAAGACCTGAAGGAACGACTCGCTTCGGCAAACGAAAAGCTATTGTTCATCGACTCGCGCAGCACAGGAGAAGTGGCGCTCATCCGGAAACTCTCGTCTGAGCTTGAGCGGCTTAAGCCCGATAGTGAGTTGGTATCCCGGGACACGCAGCAAAAGCTGATCGGGGCGACGATGACCGAGCGACTTTCGCAGAAGGGTTATCGGTATGACCCGACGACGGCGGTTATGTCGAAGGTAGAGCGTTGATTTCCTGCTGGCCATCGACATCGCCGGCCAGCCCACTGAAGAACGCCGGATCCTTTGATCCGGCGTTCTGCGCCGTCGTGCCGGCAAATCACACGGCTTACCACTTATGCCGGAGTCCGATCACCGCCGACACTTGCGACTTGGTGGTGGACGGTGAGAGCGAATAGATCTGCGCGTACTGCGCATCACCCGCCGCTTTCTGATAGATGCCTACCAGAAATAGATCGGTGCGCTTGCTGAGCAGGTAGTCCACGCCGGTATTCACCTGATGCCATTTTGGACTGTTGTTCTGCGGGTGGTATTGCCCTGTGGTGAAGATATACGCGGCGCCAAGAATGAGTTGCCGCGTCACGTAGTCAGTCAGCGAAACCTCAAAATTCTGCAGCGTCAGGCGCGACGTGTCGAGATAGTCGAATCGCGCGTTGGTATAAAGCAGCGACAGGTTCGCCGGCCCGAACGCGTAAGCGCCGCCCGCTCCAAACATCCTCTGCTTGTTGACGCCCGCTTTGGTCGCCGGATTCGTGATGAACGGTGACGTGAAGCCATAGTCGTTGACCACCGCGCCGTTCGTGTTATTGGCGTCGTTCGGCGTATTGACCTGAAGGAACGCCAGGCCGGCTGATAGCGGCCCGTTGCGATACTGCACCGCGGCGCTATAGGCATTGTTGTCGGAGAAGCCGCCCGCCTTATTCGAGAAACCGTAGAGCCCTTCGAACTGAAGACCTTTGTAGTCGATGCTCTTGTACTGGACCGCGTTATTGATCCGGAACGTGTCGAACACGTTATCACTGTCGCCAATGTGCGCGCCGTACGCCGCGAACTGACAGGCCGACGAGAATACACACAGAGTTACCGCCTCGTCGTATTGACGGCCGAGCGTCACCGTTCCGAGGGTATCCGACGACAAGCCGACAAACGCCTGCCTGCCAAACTCACGGCCTCCCTGGGACAGTGCGCCAGTCGCCAGGCTGTAGCCGCCTTCCAGCGTGAAGATGGCCTTCAGACCTCCACCCAGATCCTCTACGCCCTTCATCCCCCAGCGAGGCGTCTGCATCGGGCCGCTCGCGAATTGCCACGTCGCGTGCCCTTGCTTGTCGGCCCCTTTCTGATTGTTCGCGTAGACGATGCCGGTCGAGATCAGCCCGTACAGGGTCACGCTGCTTTGGGCAGATGCCGTCTGGCAGAGCAGGGCCATTGAAGCGAGAACAAAGATGCGTCGATTCATGATTTCCTTTAAATGGCTTGTTTTGGGAAAGTGAAAGCAAATACTTGAATCTGAATTGTTTTTAGGATCACGAAGCAAAGTCATTGCACAGAGAAGGCTTCGTGTCTCCGATAACCGTCTCAACTTTCTCGGGTGAATGGACAGATCAGCCTGGCGTTCCCGCGCCGTGAAGGTCTGTCGCGACCACTGCCTTTCGGTAATCGACCTGTACGGCGATGCGAATCTGGTGCGATTGCTGGCGATTCTTGCGGAACAAAATTCACGACAGCTAGCACCGAATTTGACTACCAGTGATCGAATTTTTAGCGCATCGAAGGCTCAGAGGTGCGCGAATCGCGCACGCTCGCGTGCAATTTGTCTGATGTTTTGCGCAGAATGGGTGAGCTAATTCCGGCATCACTCATCTTCAAAATTGATGCTTGCGGGGACACTTTTGGCTCTTAATAATCGTTTGGACCGGCAGCACTCAGCGTTAAACGACCGGCCCCTTGTATCCAGGAAGGACCAACGGAGGAGATGATGTCAGTAATCGAAAATGCCGGACGTCGGCGTTTGCTGCGGATGACACTCGCGGCGGGCGGCATGGCTGCAACGGGCGCGCTGCTTTCCGTGCGCGCCTTTGCAGGCGACAGGGCAACCGTCAACATGCAACTGGGCTGGATTCCGGGCGGCAACCAGGTCGGTGAGGTGACGGCGAAGCGGCTCGGCTATTACGAGCAGGAAGGCATCGATTTTCACATCCAGCCGGGTGGCCCGAACATTGACGGCGTCGCGATTGTCGCCTCGGGCCGATCCGAAGCCGGAGAGATTTCGTCGAGCCCGTCGATCATGCTTGCGGTCTCAGAAGGTTTGCCGATCAAATGTATCGCGGTCGGGCTGCAGCAGCATCCTTACAGTTTCTTTTCGCTCAAGAAGAATCCTGTGCGCACGCCGCACGACATGATCGGCAAGCGTATCGGTATCCAGTCGACGGGCATGGTGCTGCTCAAGGCGCTGCTCGCGAAGAACAAGATCCCGGAAAGCCAGGTCAACATCGTGCCGATCGGCGCCGACATGATGCCGCTTCTGAGTGGCCAGGTCGACGCGGTGACTGGCTGGCAAACCAACACCACAGCGCTCAAGGCGCTCGGGGCAGATCGCGTCGACCTGCGTCTGTGGGACACCGGCGTGCGCCTCTACGCGCTGCCGTACTACGCGAACACCGCGACACTCAAGGACCATCCCGACATCGTTACGCGGTTCATGCGCGCAACCGCGCGTGGCTGGCTTTACGCGAATGCGCATCGCGACCAGGCCGTCGATCTGCTCATCAAGGAATATCCGAATCTGAACCACGCCGATGAGCGCGTCGCGATCGATTCGCTGATGGGCTACGCGTTCGATCAGGCCACGCAGACCCAGGGCTGGGGCACGATGGACGCGAAGGTCTGGGAGGAGCAGATCACGATGTACGGTCAACTCGGCCAGTTCCGGGGAAGTCAGCCCAAGGTCGATGACGTGATGACGATGGACGTTCTTAACGCTACCCGTTCCTCTCGCCTCAAGGTGTAATCCATGCATGCTGCCACTATGAATCCGCCGCGCGCGGACGGGTCCGGTTCGTCTGCCGGCGCGCTGCAAGACACCAATCTGTCTATCAGTTGCCGCAATATCAATGTGCGCTTTTTCACCGACCGGCGCAGCGTCACCGCGATCGAAGGCTTGAGCCTTGACGTCGCCGCCGGGGAATTCCTCACGCTCCTCGGTCCCTCAGGCTGCGGGAAGTCGACGTTCCTGCGAGTCGTCGCGGACCTCATCAAGCCGAGCCGTGGCGAAATCAGCGTGCTTGGCGCGGCGCCCCGTGTCGCGCGTGAGCGTCGGGACATCGGCTTCGTGTTTCAGGACGCGGCGTTGCTGCCGTGGCGCACGGCGATCCAGAACGTGCAGTTGCCGCTCGAAGTCGCGGGTGGCAAGGCGCGTGCAGGCCGGGCGACACCGCGTGAACTGCTCGAACTCGTCGGCCTCAAGGGGCGCGAGGACGCTTACCCGCACGAGATGTCCGGCGGGATGCGCCAGCGTGTCGCGATTGCGCGTGCGCTCGTCAGCGACCCGAAAGTCCTGCTGATGGACGAGCCTTTTGGCGCGCTCGATGAAATCACGCGTGACCGTCTGAACGAAGAATTGCGTCGCGTCTGGAAAGAGATGGGCCTCACGACGCTCTTCGTCACCCACAGCATTTATGAAGCGGCGTTTCTCGGCCAGCGCGTGCTGATGCTGGCCGCCAATCCTGGGCGTGTGAAGGAGATCGTCCCGGTTGGACTGCCGGAAGACCGGACGCTCGATATCCGCGAGACCCGTGAATTCGTCGAACTCGCTGCCTATCTGCGGCGCGTACTGGAGACCTGCTGATGACCACGTCCGAAATGCAATTGAACCTGTCGTCTCAAGCGGCGGACCCTGAAGCGCAAGCATGGCTTGCGCAACGCCGCCAGCGCCTGTGGCGCGCGCGCCTCCTGCCGGTACTCGGCGTCGCGGGCTTGCTGTTCACGTGGTGGGCGGTGGTGGCGGGCTTTCATGTGAAGCCGTTTATCGCGCCGTCGCCGCTCCTGGTTCTGGAGACGCTGTTCAACAAGAGCGACGTGCTGCTGCAGAACCTGGTGCCGACCGCGATCGAGGCAGTGGGAGGTTTTCTGCTCGGCAACCTGGCGGCGATCCTGATCGCCACCGTTTTCGTGCACAACAAGACGCTGCAGGACATCTTCTATCCGGTCGCGGTGATGATCAACTCGATTCCGGTGGTCGCGAAGGCGCCGATTCTCGTTCTCATCATGGGTAACGGTCTTGAGCCGAAGATCACGATCGCGGCGATCGTCTGTTTCTTCCCGACGCTCGTGAATATGGTTCGCGGGCTGCAAGCGGTGAACCCGCAGGCGATGGAACTGATGCAGATCCTGTCGGCAAGCAAGCGCGAAATCTTCTTCAAGCTGCGCCTCTACGCTTCGCTGCCTTATCTCTTCTCCGCATTGCGCATCGCTGCGTCGATGTCGGTAATTGGCGCGGTGGTCGGCGAATGGATCGGCGCCACGCAAGGTATCGGCGCCATGATCATCCAGGCGACCTACAGCTTCGATTCAGCCCTGCTGTACACGGCAATCATCATGAGCGCTGTGCTGTCCGGCATGTTCTTCCTGGTGATCGCGATTATCGAACGCCTGGTGGTCAGATGGCAGCCCGAAAGCACGCATTGAACCGAACACGAAATACCCGAATTCTCAGAGGAGACAAGTGAACATGATCAGCGATTTGATTCAGGAAAATGCGCGCGACGTGCGCGTTGCGGCCAAGGCAAATGTTGTGGTGGTGGGCGGCGGTCCCGCAGGCCTGTCGGCAGCGATCGGGGCGGCGCGCAACGGCGCCGAAGTGATTCTGCTGGAGCGTTACAACCACCTGGGCGGCCTCGCATCCGGCGGCATGGTGCTGGTGCTCGACGACATGTGGGACAACCACCTGCAGGAAATTTCGGTGCGCGGCGTCTGCATGACCTTCATCGAACGGATGGCGGCGCGCAAGCTGGCGGCGTTCCCGCGCTCGGACGAGTGGGGCGAGGATCCTGCCGCGTATCGCAAGTGGGGACGTTGGGGCACCTTCGACTTTCACAGCCAGAAGACGCCTCACCCCGTGTGCTTCGCCGCAGCGTTCGATCCGGATGGGATGAAGCGCGTCGCGCTGGAGATGGTGGAATCGCTCGGCATCAAGTTGCGTTTGCATTCATGGTTCTCGCGCACGCTGGTCGAAGACGGTCAGGTGAAGGGCGTAATCTGCGAGACGAAGAGCGGTCGTGAAGCGATCCTCGCCGACGTGGTGATCGACGCGACGGGTGACCTGGATGTTGCTGCGTCGGCGGGCGTGCCGCATGTCGGCGGCACCTATATCACGACGACGGTATTTCGACTCGGCGGCGTCGATACGGAAGCGGCCGAACGTTTCGAAGCCGAAGAACCCGAGGCATTCGCGGCACTCGATCGCCAGATCAAGCGCATTCTCGGTGGCTCGTGGGGCTACTGGTGGCTGAAGACACCGTTGCCCGGCGTGGTGTGGTGCAACTGCCCGCACATGGCCGGTCTTGACGGCCTCAATCCCGAAGACCTGACACGCGCTGAAGTACAGGGCCGGAAGCACATTCACGCGGTGGTCGATTTCGTGCGCGAGAAGTTGCCCGGGTTCGAGCAGTGTTACGTGATCGATGTCGCGCCGCAAACCGGCGTGCGCCAGACGCGCCTGCTCGAAGGCGAGTATGTGATGACGAAGGACGACCTCGCGCAGCGTACCCGTTTCGACGACAGCATCGCGCGTGGCCGTGACTACTACATGCCGTATCGTGTGTTGCTGCCGAAGCAGATCGACAACCTGCTGGTTGCCGGCCGGCACTATTCGGCGACCTCGCAGGCGCAGAAGATGTCGCGTGAAATTCCGCCTTGCATGGCGATGGGCGAAGCCGCCGGTGTGGCTGCCGCGCTCGCGCTCGACGCGGGCGTGCGAGTGCGCGACGTGGACGTGCACTCGCTGCAGAAGACCTTGCGCACACAAGGCGCCGATCCGGGCGACCAGACCGGCCGCAACGCCGACGTCCCATCGCTTGCCGCACACATCGAGAAGCGGGAGGCCGCATGAGCGTCGCCGACAACGTCGCGAAGACAACTGACCTGCCGCTTGCCGGCGTGCGCGTAGTCGATCTCACGCAGGTCATGATGGGTCCGGTCTGCACGCAGATGCTCGCCGATTACGGCGCCGACGTGATCAAGGTCGAGAGAAAGGGCGCGGGCGACTTGAGCCGTTCGACGTTCGAGCCGGTGGCCGGTGCGGACAATCCGATCTTCTGCAGTCTGAATCGCAACAAGCGCAGCGTGGCGCTCGACCTGCGCGACGCGCAGCAACTGGCTGATCTGAAGGCGCTGATCGCGGACGCGGACGTGGTCGTCAGCAATTTCCGCGCGGGCGTGATGGACCGTATGGGCGTCGGCTACGAAGACTGCCGCCGATTGAATCCGCGGATCATCTACGCGGTGGGCACGGGCTTCGGCGAAACCGGACCGTATGCGCACAAGGGTGGCCAGGACGTGCTCGCCCAGGCGATGAGCGGTGTGATGGCGCGCCGCGCTGATGAGTCGTTGCCGATTTCCGTGTACCCGACTGCGCTCGCCGACTATTCGGCCGGCATGCACATGGTGCAGGGCATCCTGCTCGCGTTGCTGCATCGTGAGCGCACGGGCGAGGGGCAGAAGGTCAACGTGTCGCTGTACAACTCGATGCTCGCGATGCAGATGCAGGAAGCCGCCATGATCATGATGGCCGACTCGGAAGTGAACTGGGCCGCGATGCCGCTCTCGGGTGTCTTCGATACCCAGGATGGCGCACTGGTGCTCGTCGGTGCGTTCAAGGCGAATCCGCTGCGCGACATCTGCGCCGCGCTGGATATCGACGACCTGTCGCTCGACGCGCGCTTTTGCAATCTCAACCAGCAGTTCGTTCACAAGACCGAATTGCAGCGGATTTTCCGGGAGCGCTTTGCAAGCAACACGCGCGACTTCTGGCTCGCACGCCTCGAAGATCAGGACCTGCTGTGTGCACCGGTGCGCGATCTGCGTGAAGCGCTGGTCGATCCTCAGACGCTGCATAACCAGCTGATTCTGGAGGGCGAGGGCGAAGGCCAGCCGGTGCGCTTCATCGGCAGCCCGATCGAGCTTTCGCTCGCGCCGGTTGGCTTGCGGCGTGGGCCGCCGCGCCTCGGCCAGCATACCGAAGAGGTCTTGCAACAATTGCGCGGCAAGGTCGCCACGGAGGCTGTATGAGCGTACGTCTTGTCATCGACCAGCACGTTGCCACGGTGACGCTGGCGCGGCCGGAAGCGCTCAACGCCGTGGACCTCGCCACCGAAGCCGAACTGCAACGCGTGTGGAACGAGCTCGAACGGAACCGCGATGTGCGGGTCGTGGTTCTGACGGGCGAAGGCGAGCGCGCGTTCTGCGTCGGCGCGGACCTGAAGAATCCGTCGGTGAGCGGCCTTGAGTACTGGGCGGCGCCACGGCCAGGCGGCTTTGGTGGCATTGCGCTTCGCGAGACGCTCAACGTGCCGGTTATCGCGCGGGTCAACGGTTATGCGCTGGGTGGCGGCTTCGAAATGGTGCTGGGTTGCGATCTGGTGGTCGCGTGTGACGAGGCGAGCTTCGGGCTGCCCGAGGCGCTCGTCGGGCGCATGCCGCTTGACGGCGGCATGACCCTGCTGCAACGCCAGATCCCGTACCGCCAGGCGATGGCGATGCTGATGACCGGTCGACGCGTTTCGGCACGCGAGGGACTCGAGATGGGCCTCGTCAACGAAGTCGTGCCGCGTGCCGAACTGGACGCCGCCGTCGAGCGCTGGGTTCAGGCGCTGCTCGCGTGCGCCCCGCTGTCGCTGCAGGCGATCAAGCAGGTGGTCAAACGCACCTCCACACTCTCGCCTGCGGACGCCCAGGCACTGCGACTGCCCGCCTTGGTGGCCGCGTTGCAATCCGAGGACGCGAATGAAGGCGTGCGCGCGTTCCAGGAGAAGCGCAAACCGGTCTGGAGTGGACGCTGATGGCCTACGTCATCACTTCGCCGTGCATCGACGTCAAAGACGGGGCGTGCGTGCAATGCTGTCCGGTCGACTGTATCTACGAAGGTGGGCGCACGCTCTACATCCACCCTGAGGAGTGCATCAACTGTGGGGTGTGTGTATCGGTGTGCCCGACCGAAGCGATCTTTCACGATGAAGAACTCCCGCAATCGGAGGCCATCTTCGCCGCCGTGAACCGGGATTTCTTCGGGCCGGAAGCGAGTGCGCTCGGTTCCCCGGGTGGCGCATGTGACGTGGGCAAGGTAGCCTGCGATCATCCCGTGGTCGCCGCCTGGACGGTGCGGCCGATGAACTGAGAAAACACGATGCATGCGAATGTCCTGAAGTATTTTGTCGAAGTGGCTCGGTGCAGTTCGATCCGCAAGGCCGCGCAGAACCTCTATGTCGCGTCGAGCGCGGTCAACCGGCAGATCCTGAAGCTCGAAGCCGAGATGGGGACCGAACTGTTCGACCGGCTGCCGAACGGCATCCGGCTGAACGCGGCCGGCGAGCGCATGCTGCAACACATTCGCGCGACACTGAACGACTTCCACTTGATGCGCAGCGAACTTGACGATCTGAAGGGCGAACGCAAGGGGCACGTCTCGGTCGTGGCAATGGATTCGCTGTTCGTCGATTTTCTGCCGGCGACCGTCGAGGAGTTTTCGGACGCCTATCCGGCTGTCACTTATTCGATCGCCGCGGTGCCGCCGCACGACGTACCGACGCGACTCGTGAGTGGCGAGTATGACGTCGGCATTACGTACATTACGAAGCTGCCCGCCGGCCTCGATGTCGTGACCGAGGTATCGTTGCCGCCGGGTGTGGTGATGGCGTCGTCGCATCCGCTGGCGAAGACGGAGCGCATCAGCTTCGACGAATGCCGTAATCACGCGTTTCTGCGGCTTGAAGGACGATCGCCGATCCAGGGCGTCGTCACGACCGACTTTCCCGAGTACTGGGAGTCGTTGCAGCCGAGCGTCACCTGCAACTCGACGACGCTGCTCAAGCGGCTGATTGCGTCAGGGCGGGGTATTTCATTTTTTTCAAAACTAGCTTTCCTCGACGAACTGGCGCGCGGTGACGTGGTATGGAGACCGCTCGACGACGTGAACGTGAACGCACTCACCGTCGGCGTCATCACACCCAATCAGCGTGCGTTACCTCACGTGACGCTGGAGTTCGTCGAACGTATCGTGCGGCGCCTGAGGCATGTCGAATTGGCGTTGCGCGACGCGTGATCATCAACTAACAGGAACATAACGTGGTCACATCAGGCTATACAGATACCCGTCTTCTGATCAACGGCGAGTGGTGCGACGCCGCCAGCGGCAAAACCCTCGACGTCGTCAATCCCGCCACCGGCAAAGCTATCGGCAAGGTGGCTCACGCCGGTATCGCCGATCTGGATCGCGCGCTGGTCGCCGCGCAGCGCGGCTTCGAAGCCTGGCGCAAGATTCCGGCCAACGAACGTGCCACCACCGTGCGCAAGGCCGCGGCCCTGGTGCGTGAACGTGCTTCGGACATCGCCCGCCTGATGACGCAGGAACAGGGCAAGCCGTTCGCCGAGGCGCGCGTCGAAGTGCTGTCCGCGGCGGACATCATCGAATGGTTCGCCGACGAAGGCCGCCGCGTCTACGGCCGGGTCGTGCCGCCGCGCAATCTGGCGGTGCAGCAAACCGTGCTCAAGGAGCCGATCGGCCCGGTGGCCGCCTTCACGCCGTGGAATTTCCCGGTCAATCAGGTCGTGCGCAAGCTGAGCGCGGCGCTCGCGTGCGGCTGCTCGTTCCTCGTCAAGGCGCCGGAAGAAACCCCGGCGTCGCCGGCGGCGTTGCTGCAGGCGTTCGTCGAAGCCGGCGTGCCGGCCGGTACGGTCGGCCTCGTGTTCGGCGATCCGGCGGAGATTTCCAGCTACCTGATTCCGCATCCGGTGATCCGCAAGGTCACGTTCACCGGCTCGACGCCGGTCGGCAAGCAACTGGCCGCGCTGGCCGGCACGCACATGAAGCGCGCGACGATGGAGCTGGGCGGTCATGCGCCTG
>CABFVV010000012.1_pt1 | contig 130235 bp, 103 predicted proteins | sample 8864751 | NCBI WGS metagenome assembly CABFVV01 (sample SAMEA5735770, study PRJEB23740) | soil metagenome | biome: forest; feature: forest soil; material: soil | place: USA | collected 2013-10-13 | depth 0.1 m | reverse complement strand
TAATAATATTCGACAGCGTTTATTAATTGCAGATCAGCGCGTCTCTTTCGCTAACCAACACGATATTCGACGGGATCTGTATTCCATCTGTCCGAACTCTTCAGTGTGGCCAACTTCTTCATCCGAGCAAACTCCACGACTTGCCTGCCGACCGTTTCCAGAGAATCGGCTACTTTGGAATCGATACATTCATCGTTCACAAAGATTCCACCCGAGCTATTGATCGCGGCTCCAAACGGCGTAGGCCAGCCACGCAGTGCATGGGTAATTGTCCGCAATGTAACCAAGGTACTGCCTGTCGCCTGCCAGCCATAAGCCGTTGCTATCAGACCAACTGGAACACCCTCCAGATACGGGCGACTATCCTTGGCCGTCTCCTCAAGATAGTCAATGGCATTTTTCAGGAGTCCGGAAATCGTTCCATGGTACCCAGGGCTGGCAATGACCACTCCGTCGGCAGCCCTGATTGCTCTCAAAAGCAGGACCGCGCATGGGTTGTCGGCGGCATTCGACACAAGATAGTGGGGCAACGATGCAAGTACTTCGCCCCCAAACATCTGTACATCAGCCCCCGCACTCTCGGCCGCGGACATCGCGATCCTGAGCGATTTTTCAGTAGATGAACCCGGCGTAGACGTACCACCGAGGCCAACTATGAAGGGACGAAAGTTATCTTCGGACGACATCGTAAATCTCCAGAAATTGCTGAGGAAGCACGGACAGATAGCCCCTCGGATTCGCCATACTCGCCTTGATTACCGGGCATCATCCAGAAATGGGAGCGGAAAGTTCTTCAGGCCACATCACACTTCCATCGCGCCACGGATAAAACATAAGGAATCCATATCATTACATCATTACCGAACCAATCATTGTTCCCCGTGCGAGATCCCACGCGATCAACATACAGGGACTACATCAAAAATGCTTCCTCACATTGTCAGTTCAGACGGATCCGACCGTCATCCGAGTCACTGCGCAAAGTACTCGCCAACGATCAGTTCCAACTGCTTTTCAATGTCGACCGCGTTCAGTGACCCGCATCTTCTCGCCATCGAATTGCCCCAACTACCATTTTCGTTAGCGTTTCAACCAGCTCAGAGTCATCAATGTTTCGATTCAACAACTCCAGGTCACCATTTGCGACAACCCAGTTGTAGCAACTGAATTCAACCATCGAGCAAAGCACCGAGCTTGCAACTTCCGGATCAACGCCCTGGCAATAACCGCGACGCTGCGCGAGGCGAATGCGAAGGCTGGCGATGCGGATGCCCTGTGCACGAATCTGCCGCCACATGTCCGCGAACGACTCGTTCACCATCGCGGCCTGAAAGACCGCTACGGCAACCGCCCCGTGTTCGCGGTAAGCCCGCCAGAACGCACGCACCACCGCGCGCAAATTGTCAAAGGGGTCCAGTTCGATCCCGCTGGGGGCGCCAATATTGTCTTGCACTGCGATCCGGAATTCCTCAGCAAGTGCCAGAAGCAGTTCCTCTTTGTTTCGGAAGTACTGGTAAAAGGAGCCGATTGCTTTACCCGCCTCTTCCGCGATATCACTAATCTTCGCGTTGTGATAGCCGTCTCGCGCCAACACGCGGCGGGCCGCAGCCTTGATTGCCGCTTCCGTCTTACTACGCTTCGTGCTTTCGCGAAAACGCCCCGCCTGTTCGATTGCCATGTCTGCGCTACCCACCTATCCGACTTCCATGCAGACAACTATAGCAGCCCGATATCTAAAATGAAAGTGAATTCACATTCATTTTTATATTGGGGCACGACCCTGACGCGCCCCACCCTGATGCGCTTCAGTTCGCGCGGCTGGGGCGTCCTGGTCAAAATCCGGAAAGACTGCACTTGTCGTGAGAACGCGGCCGGCTTACGGTCGCGGGTATATATGTGTCCGACAAAGAATGGAGCTTCGCGGAACGCTATCTGACACTGATGAACGTCACCACGCCGCAGCGCAAATATGATCTGCGCGACATGTTTAATGCGTTACGCTGGATCGCGCGGGCCGGTGCGCCCTAGCGGATGCTACCCAATGACTTCCCGCCTTGGGAGTTGGTGTATCAGCAGACCCAACGCTGGGCTGTTTTGAGAACATGGTCTGCGATCTGCGCTCGGTAATACGCGTGGCACAGGGACGGCGGGGGGCAACCCAGCGCCGTCATTCTGGATAGGCGCACGATGCAGTCAACCGGCGAGAGCGGCGCATGTGCGGGCTATGACGGTTATAAGCGCAAACGCGGCAGCAAGGTCCACATTGCGGTGGACACCTTGGGGCAATTGCTGGCCGTGCACGTAACCCCGGCCGATGAACAGGAGCGCTCAGGTGGCAGAGCTTGCGCGTCAGGTCCAGCAGGTAACGGGACAAACCGTCAAGGTTGCATTTGCGGATCAGGGATACACGGGCGAAGAATCTGCACAGGCTGCACGCGATGAAGGATAAGGGACTGACGAGGCGCAGCGAAACGCGCAGCGCCGCGTAGACAATGGGCGTTGTCAGGTTGACGGAAAGCACGGGCTGCATTGCCAGCTTCGTAATAGTCTGGAGAAGCCCCTGGTGCGCGCAGACGTGCTTCGCCCTCGCTTTACGACACCAGCGTTCCAGCTTTATGTAATAGCCACCCTGCGCCGCACTCACTACTATCAAAGGATATTGAACAACGCTGACGCTAATGGTGACGCCGCGACGCGCATCCAGCGCCGCGATCCCGAACATCCGGACCGACATAATCCTTTGAGGCGGCATGAACAAAGACGCCATCCCTCGCCAAGGCCCCATAGACGAAGTGGACACCGTCTCATTGGCAGCCTCGCTCCTGTTCACGCACGGGCAGACCACGGAAAGGACGGTCGTCGCGGCGCAGCAACTCGGGCGCACCCTTGGCGTACCGGTCAGGGTGTTGCCGCACTGGGACGAACTCGTGGTCGAGCTTGACCACACCGCCTTCTCGGAAATTGTCCCGGCCGCGCCGCTAAGCGTAGACATGGGCAAGGTACTCGCCGTCCAGACAATCGTGCATCAAGTCTGCGACGGCGCCATATCGACCGCAGACGCGCGCCCGGCGCTCGTAGCGGCAGAGCGCATGCCACCCGTCGCGATACTCCGCTTCGCTCTGTTCGCGGCCATCGGCGCGGCGTCTCTCGGTGTGATCTACGGCGTGTACGATGCGGCGAGCCTGGCGCTGATCGCCCTGAGCGCCGGCGCGGGGGCCCTTATGCGTCGCTGGCAGGCGAAGCTTGGCAGCGACCCTTTCCTCGAACCGCTGACCGCGGCCACGCTCGCCGGCGTAATCGGTGCCGTCGCAGGTCGCCTCCACCTGTCAGACGCGCAATCGCTCGTCGCATTTTGCCCCTGCATGGTGCTGGTTCCCGGCCCGCATATCCTCAACGGTGCGATCGATCTTGCGCGCACCCGGATCACACTGGGCGTCGCACGACTGACCTATGCCGGTCTCATCGTGCTGATGATCTGTACGGGCCTGCTGATCGGAACGGCCGCCAGCGGCGGCGCCCTTCAGGCCGGTATGTCCGCGGCCGCGCCCGCGCCCTTCGCAGCCGATGTCCTCGCCGCAGGATGCGCCGTCGCGAGCTTCGGGACTTTCTTTTCGATGCCGTGGCGCCTGCTGCCCCTGCCAATCGTCGTCGGTATGCTGGCGCACGCCGCGCGCTGGGCGCTCGTCTCGATCCTGAGCGCCAACGCTGCGATGGCGGCGTTCTTCGCCTGTCTTCTGGTGGGCCTCATCGTTGCGCCGCTCGTCGATCGCCTACGCCTGCCCTTCGCCGCCGTCGGCTTCTCTGCGGTCGTCTCGATGATGCCGGGCTTCTACCTGTTTCGCGCCGCAAGCACGCTGCTTGAGTTGGTCGCCGTCGGACCGCGCGCGTCGGCCGACCTTGTCCCGGCCCTCGTCGCGAATGGCGCCACGGCGTTCCTGATCATCCTGGCCATGACCGTGGGATTGGTTTTGCCTCGCATGCTGTTTGCGCGGTTCGCGACGGCGCGCCCGGCCTTTTGAATGACCTTCAAGCCCAAACCGCGGCGGATGGTTGTTGCCTGACCCGAAAAGCGGCCAGCTTCCGGGCGACAACCATGTGATTGTCCCTTTCGCTCGAAGCAACAAACGGTCACGAAGTTCTCGCACAACCTACGGTAGTCTGTCGGGATTGGTTCAGCAGCGGCGGGTCTGCGAATCGACTCCGCCAGTACGACAACGGTTATCGACACCTGATGGAGGGTACTTACTGTGGCTACGAACAATGGCGGTACGCTGTATGTCCTGCAGGCACGTCCACCGGCGATCATCGCTCTGTCGCCGGACGGTTCACACGAGGTCGTTCTCGGGAACCTCACGCGCACGCCCGACGGCATCAAGGTCGATGCTGAAAACCAGATGCTCTACTGGACCAACATGGGAACCGGCATCCATCTGGTCGACGGCGATCCGGCTTCCGGTGCAGTTCCCCCGAACGACGGCACGATCGAAAGCGCGAAGCTCGACGGAACCGGGCATCGGGTGCTGGTGCCTTCCGGTATGGCCGGAACGCCCAAGGAAATCGTATTGGATAAGGAAGGTGGTCACCTGTACTGGTGCGATCGCGAAGGCATGCGAGTCATGCGTGCGCGGCTGGACGGCACGGAGGTGACGGAACTCGTTCGCACCGGGAATTTCCCGGAGGATACGGCCGACGCGAAGCGCCATTGCGTAGGCATCGTCCTGGATAAGGCAAACGGGCATGTCTACTGGACGCAAAAGGGAGCGCCGGATGCCGGAGAGGGCCGCATCTTCAGGGCGGGCATCGAGCTGCCGCCTGGTGCGACACCCGATAGACGCCCGGATATCGAATGTTTGCTGGCCGATCTGCCCGAGCCGATCGATCTCGATATCGATCACCGCGACACCATGCTTTACTGGACGGATCGTGGCGACGATACGCATGACGGAAATACACTGAATCGCGCAAAAATCACGGCGTCCGGACTGGTTGATCGCCAGGTGCTCGCCCGCGAGCTGAAAGAAGGGATTGGCGTGTCTCTCGACTCCCGGGGGCGCCGCGCATTTGTGACCGATCTGGGCGGCAACGTGCGCGAGTTGGACATCGATCTGAAGCAAGAAGCGCATTTCACCACCGTTGCTCATCTGGGTGTGCTGACCGGTATCGACTACGCGGAAGACATCTGAGTCGGACCCCTCAGAACCGCCCGGCTCAAGGCTCCTGACTAGTCGGCCTGAACAGGATTTCGTTCAGGCCGACATCGCCCGGCTGGCTCATCGCGAAGGCCACCACGCAAGCGAACGATTCCGCGGGAATCATCACCCACGATACATGGACAAAGTGGCTACCCAAAAACAGACAAAATCGGTCATTTAATAACACCAGTCGAACGCCTAATCTTCACTCACCGACCCACGGCGTGGGTCCAACCCCCAAGGAGTGAATCATGGAACAACGTCTCGACTTCTACAAAGCCAACCCCGCTGCCATCAAGGCGATGCTCGGCGTCGAAGAACGCATCGGCAAATCGGCCCTCGAAAAATCGCTGACCGAACTGGTCCGTCTGCGCGCCTCGCAGATCAACGGCTGCGCGTTCTGCGTCGACATGCACGTCACCGACGCCCGCAAAGGCGGCGAATCCGAGCGGCGTCTGGCCACCGTCGTGGTGTGGCGTGAAACGCCCTTCTTCACTGACCGTGAACGCGCGGCGCTCGAATGGACCGAAGCGCTCACGCTGGTGTCGCAAGAACACGTACCCGACGCCGTGTGGCAAGCCGTACGCCCGCATTTCAGCGACGAAGAACTGGTCGACCTGACGCTGCTGATCTCCGCCATCAACGCATGGAATCGCTTTGCGATCGCGTTTCGCAAGATGCCGGCTTGAGCGCGCCGTCGCCACGCCCCTGCGAACCCTTTCTGCATAACCCTGAAGGAACGAAGTCATGAAAATCATGCACGTCGACGCGAGCGCCAAACGCGAGCGATCCAACTCGCGCGCGTTGAGCCAGCATTTTCTGGAGCGCCTGCGTGAAGAAGGTCTGGATATCGAGGTCGACTACCTCGACGTCACGGTCGATACGCCGCCGCATGTGAGCGAAGCATTCGCCATCGCGACCTACACGCCGTTGGATGAGCGCACGCCCGCCATGAAAGCGACGCTGGCGGCATCGGATGCGCTGTGCAAGCGCCTGCTCGACGCCGACGCGTTGGTCTTTGCCATGCCCATGTACAACTGGTCGATGCCCTCCGTGTTCAAGGCGTTTGTCGACAGCATCACGCGCACCGGGCTGACCTACGTATTCACAGACGACGGGCGCATAGAAGGCCGGCTTGCGCGGCAAAAGGTGCTTTTCATCACGAGTCGTGGTGCTGACTTACGCGCCGGCTCGCCCTACTCGTCGATGGATGCGCTGACGCCGGCGCTTAAGGCCGCATTCGGATTTCTCGGTGTCGCGGACCCGACCTTTGTCGACGCGCAGCCGTTGCAGTTTTCGGATCAGGCCGCACGGATCGAAGCACTCGAACGCGCGCGCACCGAACTCGCTGCGGTGGCGGCGCACTGGGTCAACCCGGCGAAGTCGGAGCCGGCCTCGGCATCGGAACTGAACAACGATGTCATGGCACTCAGCCAGGAGTAATCGCATGAAAATTCGTACGCTGACGGCGACGGTAGCACTCGCCGGTCTCCCCTAGAACTTCGGATGACACTCGAAATTCACTGACGACGCATGCTCGGTCATCATCTGCACGCCGCTCACCGTTTCAGTCGTGACACTGCTCTGCATGCCGCGACGCTCGCAGTAGTCGCGCGCCTCGCTTATTGCGTGTTCATGCGCGCGCGCCCAGGCCATCTTCCCGCCGGTGGCGCTCGCCGCTACCGTGTATGTGCCGGGTTTGTCGGTTGCGACAACATCGGTCGTCGATGCGCATCCCACCAGGCTGGCGCACGCGGCCACTGCCGCGATGAGCACCCGCCCCCGCCTGGACAACGCGCTTCTGCGCTGCGGCACTACGGATGCCCGCTCCTGATCGAGCACGGAATCTGACACAGGGTTGAACATATTCGTCTACATTTTTTAACCGTTTACCAATCTCGAAATTATGCGCAATCAGGCGCGCGAGATCAGCTTCGTCACCTGAAAACACTGTTGCACACGCCTGAACAATCGCTGGCAGTCCACGCCAGGAAGGGGCTCCGCAAGTCCGCGGCACAACAGACAAACACCGCGTCCCCGCGGGCCTGAGCCCTGTTTCCGCGCCCCTTCTGTTGCATGCAATTTCTGCACTCTCCTCATACGAACAATGCACTGGCTTTATTCCTCTAGTTGACCGAAATTAGCACGGTCATTCCATTTTGCGGCGCGCAGGAGTCGGGTCGGAGAACCCCACCCGCGTTAACTCCGCAGCAAAGACTGTGCAATCGAGTCCGCAACCGGCGGATATAAAAAGAGGAGACATGCATGCGTTTTATCAACCATGGCGTTTGCGGAGCCAGGCTGATTCTGGCCGCCGGTGGCGCCGCGGCCGCCGAGTCGAGCGTGACCTTGTACGGCGTCGTCGATTCGAACATCCAGTATCTGGACAACGGCGGCGTTCATTCGTATGCCGAAAAGAGCGGAGGCTCGACGGGCTCCCTGTTCGGCCTGAAGGGCACTGAAGACCTGGGCGGCGGCCTGAAGGCGCAGTTCACCGTCGAAACGGGCTTTAACGTGAACAACGGCGGCTTGTTCGCCGACACGTCGGCGCTCTTCTATCGTCAGGCATGGGTCGGCCTGAGCCACGACCAATACGGCTCGTTGACCATGGGACGCCAGTACGAGCCGAGTTTCCGGGTCATCTATCCGTCCGATCCGTTTCGCGCGAACGAAGTGTTGTCGCCGTTTTCGGCCAACGTCCTCGCAGTGGATCGGAACACGCTGTCGACGCAATACGATTCCGGCCGCGCCAGCAATTCGATCATGTATCAATCGCCGGATATGAAGGGCCTGAAGTTGTACGGCATGTATGCGTTCTCTGCCACGGTGAGCCAGCCTGTGCCGGCCACGACCGGCAACATGCTGAACGTCGCGGCCACTTACTCGGGCTACGGTTTCTACGCGGGTCTTGCCTACGTGAACCAGCATCCGGGACAGGTGACCATCGCCGGCCTGCCCACGTCGCTGAGCCTGCTGGGCACTGAGCACTTCATCGGCGCGCTCGCTTACCGGATCGGTATCGTGAACTTCCAGTTCAACTATTCTTACAACCGCCCGCAGGACCCGGCGCATGGGTCGCTGGCCGCGCACCTGGGCACCGCCCATTCGCTAAGCATTGCGGAGTTGGGCGCGACGATTCAGGCAACCCCGGCCGATACGATCACGATTGCGGGCGTTCAGCGCAGCGTGCGCGGTGCGCATGACAATACGCCGAGCATCGAACTGGGCGTCGATCATTCGATCTCTCAACGTACGAGTTTGTACATGCGAGCGGGCTACATGAAGAACAACGGTACCGCCACGGTGAGCTGGCCGGGCGTGACCGTGACCGCACCCGGAACCAAGCAGATTCTTGCAACGGTGGGCATGACACATCGGTTCTAAGGCAAATCGCCGCCGCTGGGTGGGGCGGCATGGTCGAACCTCAGGGCGATGCGCTCGCGCTCGCTGGCACGCTTGGGAGTGAGTTTGCCGCGCCGCCGCCTGCATCCGGCGGCAACACGTCGTCCGGCGTGGGCGTCGGCGCCAGGGCCGGCTCGCCGCCGCCATGCACCTCACCGTCGACGGCCCTGTTTGCAGGCGCAGCCGTTGATGCCGGTGCTTGAAGGAGCGGCGGCTGCGGCGGCAGCGCGCGCGGTTCAACATCCGCGGCGGTTGCAGACGCCACGGATGTCGATGCCACCGATGCAGCGGATGCCGGTGCAGCGACAGCCGTAGCTGTGGCAACAGCAGGCGCATGGCGCGTCGTATTGCGCGTGCCAACCGGCGCCTCCGTCTTCCCGGGCGACGCTGCAAACAGATGCTGGAACCACTCGCGCAGCCTGCCCGAGCGTTCCGCAAACCAGCCCGGCTCCTGATCGGTCGCGAACCTGACGCGACTGTCCACCAGCTTCGAGCGTTGCGCGCGCTGGAAAAAGTCGCCGACGATCGGCAACGCGCTGTGCGCCCCCTGGCCCCAATAGTCGCTGCGCAAGGTGACCCGGTTGTCGTTGAAGCCGACCCACGCCCCGGCCACGAGTTGCGGCTGGATCAGGATGAACCAGCCGTCCGCGTTGCCCTGCGTCGTACCCGTCTTGCCCGCGACATCGCCACGCACGCCGAAGCGGCTGCGAATGCTCGAACCGGTGCCCCTGCTCACCACGTCGCGCATCACATCGACGAGGGTACGGGCGGCGTCGGCCGGCAACTCCTGTTTGGGCGATGCCGGCTCGAACTCGGCCAGCACTTCGCCGTTGCGGTCTTCGATGCGGGTGACCATCACCGGCTCGACGTAACCGCCAAGGTTGGCGATCGTGCCGTAGGCCGAGACCATCTCTTTCAGCGTCACTGGGCTCGTGCCGAGCGCGAGCGACGGCACCGGATCGAGTTCGCTGTCGCGCACGCCCATGGCGCGTGCCAGTCTCGCGACCTTGTTGGGACCGACCGTTTCCATCAACTGGGCGGTAATCCGGTTGCGCGAATAAGCTAGGCCGTCGCGCAGACTGATAGCCCGCTCGCTCGGCTCGTCCTCGTCGCTCGGACGCCAGACTTCGCCGCCGGCCAGCGGAATTTCGACGGGCTTGTCGATAAACGTATCGCTGGGTTTGGCGCCATCTTCGAAGGCTGCGGCGTAGACGAACGGCTTAAAGGTCGAACCTGGTTGACGCCGCGCCTGCTGGACGTGGTCGAACGGGTCCTGGCTGAAGTCTCGGCTGCCGACCCATGCCTTGATCTGGCCATTGCGCGGGTCCATGGCGAGGAAATCCGCCTGCACCCGGGTCTTGGACTCGCACACGCTCTTCACCAGGTCGCGGTCGGACGAGACCCGCTTCATCGCGTCGTCATCCGTCAGGCCGGCGTCTTTTGTGGCGCGATAGTCGGGCGTTTCGCGCAGGAAAGTCTGCAGCAGGTCGCGGCCATTCGCACAACTCGCGCGCGTGCCCCACGCCGAATTCGCGATGCCCTGCAACTGGTTGCCCTGCAAGGTCACGGCCTGAGTGGCCATGGTCTGCAAACGTGAATCGATGGTGGTCCGCACCACCAGGCCATCGGAATAGATGTTGTAGTCGTTGCGATCGGCCCATGCCGCGAGCCACTTGCGCAGTTGCTGCGCGAAGTGCGGCGCGGGTCCGGGCGGCTCGGTTTGCCGCTCGAAATCGATGCGCAAGGAACGGCGCGAAAGCGTTGCGTAGGCCGCGGGCGTGAGCTTGCCGTACTTGACCATTTGCGCCAGCACCGTGTTGCGCCGTTGCAAGGCGCGTTCCGGGTTGAGCACCGGGTTGTAGTAGCTATTGCCCTTGAGCATGCCGGTGAGCGTCGCGCTTTCCAGCACATTCAGGTCACCGGCCGATTTGTCGAAATAGGTTCGCGCCGCCATCTCGATGCCATAGGCGTTGTAGAGGAACGGCACCGTGTTGAGGTAGGTCTCGAGGATCTCGTCCTTGGTGTAGAGCGCCTCGATCTTGAAGGCCGTAATCGCCTCCTTGATCTTGCGGGTCAGCGTGGGGGCGCGGCCGATCTCGTCGGGATAAAGATTGCGGGCGAGTTGCTGGGTGATGGTCGAACCACCCTGGCGATCGCCGGAAAACGTGTGCAGCGCGGCGGACGCCGTGCGGCGCCAATCCAGCCCGAAATGCTGATAGAAGCGGTGGTCTTCCGTGGCGATCAGCGCATTCGCCACGTTCGGCGAGATGTCCTTGAGTTTCACCCACTCGCGGTTCGAGGGCTTGAATTCGGCCAGCAGTTTGCCGTCCGCCGAGAGAATCTGCGCCGGCTGCTCGATTTTCGCCTTGCGGATGTCGCCGATGCTGGGCGTGAACGGAATCAGGATCAGCACATACAGAACCAGCAGCACCGGGATCGCGGCACAGGCCCATGCCACGCCGCGCAGCGTGGGATGGCGCAGGTGCCAGAAGCCCCGGACGATGGGCTGGTTCGCCAGGGTTAGCCCTTTTTCAAGGGTCTGTAGGAATGAGGTGATCAGGCGCTTCACACTTGCTACCGTCTGCTGGGAAAGGCTGAATCCTACCAAGATGCTGAGCGAAGGCCGATTTTTGCGTCGCAGATGGACAAACCCAGGCGCCGCGCACAGGCAGAAACCCAAGCCCACTATAATGTCGGCAATTCTGACAAGAGGTGCTTCATGATCATCAAACCGCGCGTGCGTGGCTTCATCTGTGTATCGACCCATCCGGTTGGCTGCGAAGCCAACGTCAAAGAACAGATCGAATACGTCAAGGCACGCGGCCCCATCGCCAATGGCCCGAAAAAAGTGCTCGTGATCGGCGCCTCCACGGGCTACGGCCTCGCCGCCCGCATCAGCGCCGCCTTCGGCTCGGACGCGGCCACACTCGGCGTATTCTTCGAGCGAGCCGGCAGCGAAACCAAAGCCGGCACCGCTGGCTGGTACAACACCGCCGCCTTCGAGAAATTCGCCACCGAAAAAGGCCTGTACGCGACCAGCATCAACGGCGACGCGTTCTCGGATGAAGTCAAGCAACGCACCATCGAAGTCATCAAGCGCGATCTCGGTCAGGTCGACCTGGTCGTCTACAGTCTCGCCGCGCCCAAGCGCACGCATCCGAAAACCGGTGAAGTGTTCACCTCGACCCTGAAGCCGGTCGGCAAGGCCGTCAACCTGCGCGGCATCGACACCGACAAGGAAGTCATCAAGGAAACCGTCCTCGAACCCGCCACGCAAGCCGAAATCGACAACACTGTCGCGGTGATGGGCGGCGAAGACTGGCAGATGTGGATCGACGCCCTCCTCGAGGCCAACGTGCTCGCCGATGGCGCGAAGACGACCGCGTTCACCTACCTCGGCGAAAAGATCACGCACGACATCTACTGGAACGGTTCAATCGGCGCGGCCAAGAAAGATCTCGACGAGAAGGTGCTCGGCATCCGCGAGAAACTCGCGGCCAAGGGCGGCGATGCCCGCGTTTCGGTTCTCAAGGCGGTCGTGACGCAGGCGAGCTCCGCGATCCCGATGATGCCGCTGTACCTGTCGCTGCTCTTCAAGGTGATGAAGGCAAAAGGCACGCACGAAGGGTGCATCGAGCAGGTCTACGGACTCTACAAAGACAGCATGTACGGCACGACGCCGCACATCGACGAAGAAGGCCGTCTGCGCGCGGACTACAAGGAACTCGATCCCGAAGTGCAAGCGCGCGTTCAGGAACTCTGGACTCAGGTGACCAACGACAATATTTACGAGCTCACCGACTTCAGCGGCTACAAGACCGACTTCCTGCGTCTCTTCGGATTCGAGATCGCCGGCGTGGACTATGAAGCCGACGTCAATCCGGACGTGCAGATTCCCGGGCTCGTGCAGATGTGATGTTTGCTTGCGGGGTCTTTACGACCCCGCAAGCCGTGCGTTTTCGGCATGGGCAATGGACGCGTTCCGAATGGCGTCGTAGCCCAACTCATCCTGCGTATCAGCAGGGAAACGCCGCCTGCAGCGTGCGCAGAATGGCAAGCCCAATCGGGAAGTCGTCCGAGATGCTCGGATGGTTGGTGAAAAACTGATCGAGCAACGGATAGACGTTCTGATTGCCGATAGCAAGGTTCTGCGGCGGGCAGAACAGCGGCGGACGCTTCTTCGACACCAGATCCCCGTTCGCCCACCCCAGCGCATTGATCGTGCCGGTGATATAAGCCGCGTACACCGAGTTGTTGTCGGTATGAGCCCAGAGCTTGTATTGCGCGGCCGTCATCTCGGCGCTTGCGTTGAGAGTAAAACAGGCCGTCAGCAAAGCCAGTGCAAATTTCGATACCCGCATCTTTAAACCTTCAATCTGTGTCGCAAAAACGGCCATTGTAGGCGACTCGGATCGTGGCGCGCAGAACCACTCGACCCTTAGGTTTTTGTAAGCACTACGCAGGCATTTTTGTAAGCGTCCCGTGCGAATTGACCCCGTGATGCAAAAGCCGCCGACATTACCTGATAGCGTCAAGGCAGATGCAGCACGAATCAACTGCTCATGGCGTGCCGTTGCGGCAGTACGCCAGGTAGCCCGGGCGCGTGGCAAGGCGTTCCATGTAAGCTGTCAGCGCGGGAAAATCGGCGTGCTGCAATGGCGTTTCAAGCCAACGGTTGACCGAGAGCGCGATCGGAATATCCGCGAGCGAGAACGCCTGCCCGGCGATGAAAGCACCGGTTGTCTCCAGTTGCCTGTCGACGATCGCAATATGCCTCGCCCAGTTCGCGCACGAAAGGTCGATCTGCAGACGGTCCTGGTGAGCCGGTGAGTGCCGGACCAGCGCAAGAAACGCGTAGCTCCACGCCCGGTTCAGCTCGCTCGCCTGCCAGTCGATCCATTGATCGCACTTAGCGCGCTCGCAAGGATCGCCTGGGTAGAGCCAATCGCCGTCATAGCGGCCGGCCAGGTAACGGATGATCGAATTGGATTCCCACAGCACAAACTCCCCGTCCCGGATCACTGGAACCATCGCGTTAGGATTCAACGCGACGAATTCGGGCACGTCGGTCGCCCTGAATCCGGAACCCCAGTCCTCCCGTTCGAACGGCAGGGCGAGTTCGGCACACGTCCACAGTACTTTGCGCACGTTGATGGATGAGGCTTTGCCTAGTATCTGAAGCATAGGATCGGGGCCGCTCGTTCAGTCGCTACGGATAAATTCACCGGGAATCCGGCTCGAATCGTAGCGTATCGATAGCGCGACAAAGCGGACATAGACACTTTGCACGTTGCGCGCTGGGCCAGCCGTCGTCACGACAGAGGGTCGGCTAAACCGACTCAAAACCCGTGAGCACATTCACCGCGTTGACCCCGATCGCCGCGACCGCGTAACCGCCTTCCATCACGAACAGCGTCGGTTTCCCCAATCGTCCGATCGCCTCGCCGATGCGCAGATAGTCGGCGCTGCGCAGTTTGAACTGCGAAATCGGGTCCTCTTCGAAAGTATCGACACCGAGCGACACCACCAGCGCATCCGGCGCGTATTCAGCGACGCGCGCGCAAGCCGCGTCGAGCGCCACCGCATAGTCCGCCCATGCCGTACCCGGTTGCAGCGGGAAGTTCGCGTTGTAGCCGAGGCCCGCACCCGCACCGTTTTCGTCGGCGTGCCCGAGAAAGAACGGATACTCGGTGCGCGGATCGCCATGCAGCGACGCGAACAACACTTCGGAGCGGTGATAGAAGATGCTCTGCGTGCCGTTGCCGTGGTGATAGTCGACGTCAAGAATCGCCACACGTTTCGCGCCCGCGTCGAGGAATGACTGCGCCGCGACCGCCGCGTTGTTGATGTAGCAATAGCCACCCATATAGTCCGCCGCGGCGTGATGTCCGGGTGGCCGGCACAACGAGAACGCGCCGCGTGCGCCCTCCCTCACGTGGCGCGCGCCGGTCAGCGCGACATCCACCGCATCGCTCACGGCAGCCCACGTGCCCGCGGTGATCGGCACACCCGCATCCATCGAGTAGTAGCCGAGCTTGCCGTCGATATCTTCCGGCACGCGGTCCTGGCGCATGCCGCGCACCGGCCAGATGAGCGGCAGCGCGTCGTGCTTGCGGCCGAGCGCGCTCCATTCGTCCCATGCGCTGGCAAGAAACGCGATGAAGCCCTTGTCGTGAATACGGTGCACGGGATCGAGCCCGAACGATGCGGGCGCAATCACGTCGCCGAGCCTCGTTTCGCGCACCCGTTCCAGTATGAAATCAGCACGGCTCGGCATCTCGAAGCAAGGCTTCATTTCGCCGTCGATCAATTCAGCATGGCCATGGTGCAGCCGGTGCCGATCGCTATATACCGTCAACATGCAATGTCTCCTCTGGATGCTTGCTGCTCGAATCCGTGGCTTAACGCGTCGAGGTTGGTCACGCTCGTGAATACGACACTCAAGATACCTGCTCCTGAGTACGGTGTTCGCCATCGCTCGTCGCGAGGATGCCGTAGCAGGCCGGACGCCGGTCGCGAAACACGCCCCACGCATGACGGGTCGCGGCAACCGCATCCAGATCGAAACGATGCAGCAGGATCGCGGGCTCGTCGCGCCCGGCTTTCTGCACCTGCTCGCCGTACTGATCGGCGATGAACGACGAGCCGTAATAACGCTGCGGAAAATCGCGGCCCTGCTCGCGGCCGGTGCGGTTCGCGGCGATCAGCGGCACGAGGTTCGCGCCTGCGTGGCCCTGCATCACGCGTTGCCAGTGCGCGCTGCTGTCGAGCGAGGCGTCTTGCGGTTCGCTGCCGATCGCGGTCGGATAGAACAGCAGTTCGGCGCCGAGGAGCGCCATCGCGCGAGCCGTTTCCGGAAACCACTGATCCCAGCAAATGCCGACGCCGAGCATGCCGTAACGCGTCGGCCAGACGCGAAAGCCCGTGTCGCCGGGCGTGAAGTAGTACTTCTCGCTGTAGCCTGGGCCGTCAGGGATATGGGTTTTGCGGTAGCGGCCGAGCACGCTGCCATCTGCATCGATCATCGCCACCGTGTTGTAGAAGACGTTGCCGGCCCTTTCGAAAAAGCTGATCGGCAGGACCACGTTTAACTCGGCCGCGACGCGGCTAAAGCGCGTGATGGCGGGATGTCCATCGAACGGCAGCGCATGGCGGAAGTGCTTTGAATCCTGTTCGGTGCAGAAGTACGGCAGCTCGAAAAGCTCGGGCAGCAGGATCACCTGCGCGCCCTGCGCCGCCGCTTCGCGCGCGAGGCGCTCGGCTTGCGCGAGATTCGCCTCGCGATCCCATCCGGGTACGGCCAACTGGATTGCCGCCACGCTGACTTCGCGCATCTGATGTCTCCTCCGTGTTCGTCTGGGAAAATTCTGCCCGAGGAACGCGGCTGGGCGATAACGGGGAAACGGTCATCGAGGGGATAAATGTGGCCAATCTGGCCGGGGCGGCATGACGTTGGAGCTGGACTCGACGACAGCACGTAGCCGCGCCGCCGACACAGTGCGCACAAAAGAACTCCGGAAAGAACCGCAGGCTACGCGCAGCGGTAGTCGCTCGGACAACGACCGGTCCAGCGGCGAAACGCGTGCCGGAAGCCGGCCGTTTCGCTATAGCCGAGCCGCTCGGCGATATCCGACATCGACAGGCGCGTACGCACCAGGTAGTCGAGCGCGAGATCGTGGCGCACGCGGTCGAGCAGCGCCTGGAAGGCGGAGCCGCTGCCCGCGAGACGCCGTCTGAGCGTGCGCTCCGACACGCACAGCGCATCGGCGAGCGAGCGCAGCGAGCCGTAGCGGCGTGGGTCGGAATACAGCAGGCGCAGGCTGCGCGCCGTGACGTCGTTGCCCGCCGCGGTGGCCCATTCGCGTTCGAGTTGCGCGCATTGCTGGCGCGACATCAGATAGCTCACCGGCTCGGCGAGGGGCAACGGTTCGTCGAGCCAGTTGGCCGGAAAAATCAGCGCGTTTTCAGCAGCGTCGAAGGTGGCGTGGCGGCCTATCCGCTCTTCGTAGGCATCCGCATGGGCGGGTGCGCCGAACGCCACCTCAAGCGCGGATGGCGCGCGCCGCGCCGACAGCACGTCGCAGACCACCGCCCACATCGACGCGAGACACATGTCCGTATTGATCGCGGCGAGATCCGGCCGGTAGCGATAATCGGCCGCGACGATCGCCGCGACGTCTGCGTTGCGGCGCAGCGAAACCTTGAAGTAGCTTCCGAGCAGTAAGGGAAAGTCCTGGGCACATTGCAGCGCGTCGCCAAGCGTGGGGCTCACCAGCATCGCGTAACCGAGGATGCCGTAGCTCGAGATATGCATCGCGCGGCCGATGTCGAGGCCGATGCGCGTATCGCCGCAAGCCTGCAACGCGTTGGAGAACACGATCAATTCCTGCGCGTGCGTGACGAGCCCGGACGGCTGACGCAAATCGCCCTCGCTGACGCCGCTTCCCGCCAGCAACACCTCAGCGCGAATCCCCTGCCGCTCCAGCAAGGAGACGGCGGCGGCAATCGTATGCAAGGTCGCAACGCATTGGGCCGGCGACGGGTGCGGCGACCACGGTGCATCGGTCATGGGTGATTCTCAGGTTCCCTCGATCAACCGATGATATTTGATCAAATTTCCCAAAAGGAAAAATCCATGCGATGATTTGATCAAATCCTATGATGCAAAACGCCCAGCTTTTCCGAACAGGCTCGTCCGCGCAAAGTTTGCAGCCGCGCTTCGCGCCGTCTTCATCAACCGACTGGAGTCAACCTTGCAAAGCGACCTACGCGACGACCTGCGTGAATTCCTGGAACATCACCGCATCCATGAAGTGGAATGCGTGATACCGGACATGACGGGCGTCGCGCGCGGCAAGATCGTGCCGAAGAACCTGTTTCTCTCGGAAGGCAAGATGCACATGTCGAACGCGCTCCTGATGATTACCGTCAACGGCGAGTTCGCGGATTTCGAGCGCTTTGTCGGGCCGAGCGATCCCGACATGGTCTGCATTCCCGATCCGAACACGGTACGGCTCGTCCCATGGGCGATCGAACAGGTCGCGGTAGTGATCCACGATTGTGTCGGGCTCGACGGCAAGCCGATCGGCATTTCGCCGCGCGCGGTGTTGCGGCGTGTGCTGAAGCTCTATGAGGAAAAAGGCTGGCGCCCTGTGGTCGCGCCGGAGATGGAGTTCTACCTGATCGCGCAGAACAAGAATCCGCATGAACCGCTGCGCCCGCCGCTCGGCCGCGCGGGGCGCAGCGAAGCCGGCCGCCAGTCGTTCTCGATCGACGCCGTCAACGAATTCGATCCGTTCTTCCAGGACCTCTCACGTTTCTGCGAGATGACGCATCTCGGCGTCGAAACGCTTGTGCATGAAGTCGGCGCGGGGCAGATGGAAATCAATTTTTCGCACGGCGACGCGCTCGATCTCGCCGACCGCGTGTTTCTGTTCAAGCGCGCGGTGCGCGAAACCGCCTACCGTCATGGCATTTTCGCGACGTTCATGGCCAAGCCGATGGAGCATGAGCCCGGCAGCGCGATGCATATTCATCAGAGCATCGTCGATAGTCAAACCGGCGAGAACATCTTTTCACTTCCCGATGGAACGGCGAGCCCGCTGTTTTTCAACTATATCGGCGGCTTGCAGAAGTACATGCCGCAAGCCATGCCGATGTTCGCGCCCTACGTGAACTCCTACCGGCGTCTGTCGCGCTTCACCGCCGCGCCGATCAACGTGCGCTGGGGTTACGACAACCGCACTTGCGGCATCCGCGTGCCGAATTCCGGACCGGATGGACGGCGGCTCGAAAACCGCGTGCCGGGCGTCGACGTCAACCCCTATCTGGCGATGGCGGCCACTCTCGCCTGCGGCTATCTCGGCATGGTGGAGCAGCAGGAAGCGTCGGCGCCGATGATCGAAAGCGCCTACGACCTCGAATACGAATTACCACGTGGTCTCGAAGACGCGCTCAAGGCGCTCCTTAAGTGCACCGAACTCGCGGACGTGCTCGGCGACAACTTCGTGCAGGCCTATTGCGCGGTGAAGGAAAAGGAGTTCGAGACATTCTCGCAAGGCATTACCGCGTGGGAACGCGAGCATCTGCAACTGCTCGTCTGAACGCGGGCGGCTTATGGAAACGTCATCGGAGAAGCTGGATTTGAATACTCGCCAAGGCATCAACTGGGAGCGCGCGCAAGCGCTCGTCGAACGCGAACGCCGCGCGTTTGCCGAAGCCATGCCGAAATCTCGCGCGCTGTCCGAACGCGCTGCGCGCCACCTGTTGTTCGGCGTGCCGCTGCACTGGATGAACGACTGGTCGACGCCTTTCTCACTCTATGTCGAAGAAGCACGCGGCGCCGCGTTTACCGACGTGGACGGTCATCATTACGCGGACTTCTGCCTCGGCGACACGGGCGCGATGTTCGGCCACTCACCCGCTCCCGTGGCTCGCGCGCTGGCGGTACAGGCTGAGCGTGGTCTGACGACCATGTTGCCGGGCGAGGATGCCGCGTGGGTCGGCGAAGAACTCGCGCGCCGTTTCGGCCTGCCCTACTGGCAGTTCGCAATGACCGCGAGCGACGCCAACCGCTTTGCGTTGCGCTGGGCACGCGCGGCGACCGGTCGCAAACAGATCGTGATCTTCAACGGCTGCTATCACGGCACCGTGGACGACGTGTTCGTCGATCTCGTCGACGGCAAGCCGCAACAGCGCGACAGCCTGATCGGCCAGGTGCACGACCTGCTCGGCACCACGCGCGTGATCGAATTCAACGATCTGGCCGCACTGGAAAACGCGCTGAAAGATGGCGACGTGGCCTGCGTGCTGGCTGAACCCGCGATGACCAACATCGGCATGGTGCTGCCCGAACCGGACTACTGGCGGCAAGCGCAAGCGCTCATGCGGCGCTACGGCACGCTGCTCGCGATCGACGAAACCCACACCATCAGTTGCGGGCCGGGCGGTTATACGAGAGCGTACGGCCTCGAACCCGATCTGTTCATTCTCGGCAAACCGGTGGGCGGCGGCTTTCCGTGCGCGGTGTACGGTTTCAGCGCGGAGCTCGCGGCCCGCGCGCAGCACGCCAAGCGCAGCGCACCGCCCGGTCACTCCGGCATCGGCACGACCCTCACGGCGAACATGCTGGCGATGAGCGCGATCCGCGCGACGCTCGCCGAGGTAATGACCGACGCCGCCTACGACCACATGTTCGCGCTTGCCGAGCGGATCGAGACCGGCCTGAAAAGTGCGATCGCGCGTCACGGCCTCGCGTGGTGCGTGACGCGCGTCGGCGCCCGCACCGAATTCCAGTTCACGCCGACGCCGCCGCGCAACGGTGACGAAGCCGGCCGCCAGCTCGACCCGGAACTGGAGCACATCGTGCACCTGTACCTGCTCAATCGCGGCGTGCTGATCACGCCGTTTCACAACATGATCCTGGTATGCCCCGACACGTCGGCGGCCGACGTCGACAGACTGGTTTCTACATTCGACGCCTGCCTAGCGGAACTGACCTGAGCTGAGCTGAGCGTTTTCAGATCGAGGTTGATCGAGCGTGGCCGACGCTAAACTCTCGGCCCGTTTTTCCGGCCTTTTTGCAGTCTTTTTTCGGCTCCCGAACCGAGCTTTATGAAAACTTCGCGCCATCACACGCTGCAGGATCAGACCTACGAAACGCTGCGGCAGTGGCTGACGATCGGGCGCTTCGTGCCGGGCGAGCGCATCAAGATCCGTCACGTCGCCGCCGAGCTCGGCGTGGGCGAAATGCCGGTGCGCTCCGCCTTGCAGCGCCTTGCGGCCGAATCGGCGCTGGTGAACGTGCCCAATTGCGGCGTGACGGTGCCGCGCCTGTCGAAAGAGCAATTCGACGACGTGCTGCGCGTGCGTCTGATTCTCGAGGGCCAGGCCGCCGAACTGGGTGTGCCGCATCTCAGCGAGCATGATCTGGAAACGCTGGAAAAATTGAATGCGCAGATGGTGCAGGCCTTGCGGACCGCCGACGCCAAGGGCTATCTCGACGCCAACGAGGCGTTTCACCTGATTCTGTATCGCGCGGCCGGCTCGCCGCTTTTGCTCGAATTGATCGAAACGGTGTGGCTGCAGGTTGGGCCGATTTCGAATCTGTTGTTCGGCGACGCGCAGTTCGCCGCTACGCTCAACGACGCCCACGACGATTTGCTGAACGCCGCGAAGGCGCGTGATGCGGCTGGTGTGCGACGCGCGATTGAGCACGATCTGAGTCATGCGGCGAGCTGTTTGCGCGCGCAGTGTTTGTAGAAGCTGGACTTGCCCTGGGCGTTCGTACTCGGGATTCGCGTCACGTTTCAGGCTTCAGGTTTCGAGCCCGATACCCTGCGCCCGGCCGCCCTCGTCACGCTTTCAACGTCGCCTGCTCAAGAATCATGTCGTAAAGCGCCTGCGCCGCTGGCGACAACTGAGCGGTCTTACGCGCCACAAGGACGAGTGTGCGCGAAACCACCGGATGCGTGAGCTCAACCGTGCGAACCGTCGGATACGCGCCCTTCTGAATCGCGAGTGCCGGCACGACCGCCGCGCCCACACCCTGAGCGACCAGCCCCACGGCAGTCGAACTGCGCTGCACTTCATAAAACGAGCGCAGCGCCAGTTCGCTCTTTTCCAGCGCGACATCGAGCAATGCGCGATTGCCGCTGACCTCGCCGGCAAAAATCAGCGGATACGATTGCAATTGCCGCCAGGCAATGCGCCGCCGTTTCGCCAACGGATGATCTTCATGGCAAATCAGCACGTAGCGGTCTTCCGTCAACGGCACGCTGGCAAGATCCGGATGATGCTCGCCGGCGATATTGATGCCGAACTCCACCTCCCGGCGCAGCACCGCCTCCTCCACCGCGGACGACGCGTGATCGAGAATCTTGATCCGGTTATGCGGATAACGCGCAGCATAGGCCTGCAGAATGCGCGGCAGATACTGCACGCCCACGGTCGGCACGCAGGCGATCGACACATCGCCGCGACGGGCAACCCCCGTCTCGCGAATCTCCACCAGCGCATCGGCAAGCTCGCCCAACAAACGGCGCGCCTGCGGCAGAAAACTGCGCCCGATTTCCGTCAGCGCCATGGAACGCGTGGTCCGCTCGATCAGCGTGACGCCGAGATACGTTTCGAGCTTGCGCAGACGCTGCGTAATGGCCGTTTGCGTGACGTGCAGTGAATCGGCGGCGCCTTGAAAGCTGCCGCGATCCGCGATCGCGACGAACGCCTGTACGCCGAGCGTGTCGATTTTCATTAGAAAAATGAAGGAATTGGAATGATAAATTCATTTTACTCCGCCTTCGCCGCCGCACAGAATGAGCGGATTGGATCGATTTGACACCGCACACTGTGCGCGGATGTCAGCGAAAACGGTCCGGCAATCGGGTGCAATCGGGACAAAGGAGCGCGAGATGACTTCATCGACGAATTGGCAGGCAAAACAGTACGTGTTGTTCGAAAACGAGCGCACGCGTCCAGTCAGGGATCTGCTGGCGGCGGTCCCGGCGACGGATGTGCGAGTGGCGGTAGACATCGGCTGCAGCCCCGGCAATTCCACCGAAGCGCTGGCGGCCCGCCTGCCCGGCGCGGCGGTCAGCGGTATGGACAGTTCCGCCGACATGATCGCGGCGGCTGCGAGGCGCCTGCCGCAATTCCAGTTCGAGGTGAGCGACATTGAAACATGGGATGCTCCCGGCCCCTACGACCTGATCCTCGCCAATGCCGTGCTGCAGTGGGTACCGAATCACGAGCAACTGTTTCCATCGCTGGTGAAAAAACTTGCGCCGGGCGGCAACCTGGCCGTGCAGATGCCGGACAACCTCGACGAACCCGCGCACCGTCTGCTGCGCGAAATCGCGGCGGACGGCCCCTGGGCGAACAAGCTGAGGGGTGTGGAACGCACCATGCGCTACGGCGCCGACTGGTACTACGCGCTGCTCAAGCCACTGTGCGCACGGGTCGACGTGTGGCGCACCGTCTACCATCACCCCCTCGCGGGCGGCGCGGACGCGGTGGTCGAATGGTTCAAGGGCAGCGCGCTGAGGCCGTTCCTCGCCGAGCTCGACGACAGCGAGGAAGGCGTCTTCCTCTCGCGCTACCGGGATGCGATCGCGCGAGCCTATCCGGCCCAGGCTGACGGCACCGTGCTGCTGCCCTTCCCGCGGCTGTTTATCGTCGCTACGCGCTAGCGAAGTCGGGCCGCTAGCCGGTTGCCGCGCGGCGTTTGTGGTGCCGGAGTCGCTAGGGTCAGTCAGGCATTGCCGCTCGTGAATTCTGCGTGATATTGTGTAACGTATGCGGGGGGCGGCTTGCCGTCCTCACCGGAACGCAAATTACACCAGCGAGCGTCGCCATGAGTGATGTACGCCATCATCTGAGTCCGCGAGACCGTTTGGAGCTGTTGTGCTGGCTCACATGCGGCTGCCTGGGCGCCTATTACCTGAATGAGGACTGGCCTGACGCGGCGTTTCACGTGCAGGCCGCTCATAAGTGGCTCGACTACCGGTCCCGGGAAGCAGACTGGTTGAGTATCGCCAGATTGTCCGCAACCGCACTGGAGATTGCCCAGCGGCACGCGAAATTTGTCGAGGCCGATTGGGCGCGGGATGCTGTCGAGGAAATTCTCGATACAGACGAGCTCGACCCTCAGGCGAGGCTGGTGAAACAGGTGCTGGCGGATTGCCAGAACGCGCTTTCGGATAAGCGCCTGGCAGATTAATTTTTTCCCCACGCGGCACTTTGAGTGAGTCGGGACGCGGCGTTGGCTCCGCTGATCTGTTTGCCAGCGCCGCGCAGGCAGATTAAAAATTGTGCCGCAAACCTACGATCACGGAGAGTTGTTTATCCGTGTCCGAATTGACGATATTCGGAATCTGCGCCAGATTCTCCGTCTGCCCCGTCGCCGGGTTGATCCCCAGCCCGGCGCCGGAAGACTTCTGCCCGATCGCCACCGCATAGACCGCCGTCCGCTTCGACAGGCTATACACCGCGCCAAGGTTGATCTGGTGCACGCGTGTCGAAGCGCTGCTGCTCGGTTTGGCGTCGTTGAAAATATAGGCCAGACCAAGCTGCAAATCCGGCGCGAGCATATAGGTCGTATTCACCTCGGCAATGTCGAAAGAGACATCCTCCCCCGCGGGCCTCGCCGCACTCGCGAAATACTGGCTCTGCGACAGACGAGTATGCGTATAGGTGAGCGCCACGCCCGCCTTGCCGAACGCATACGAGCCCCCTGCTCCGAAAATCCTCACCTTGCTTGCCTGCTGCAGCAGACAATACGACGCATCGGCATTCGCGCAACTGAAATCGCCGATATATCCGGCAGTGCCGCCCAAGGCCGCCTGCAACGGCTGGTTCAACTCGAGATACCCCGCGCTCAGCGACAACGGACCCTGCGCGTAATTCGCCGCCAATGCCCAGCCCTTGTTCTGCGAAAATTTCCCCGCCACGCCACCCAGGCTGAACAACCCGCCCACCGTCAAGCCACCGAAGCTCGGGCTGATGTATTTGATCGAGTTGTTGAAGTTGAACGCTTCGTTGAGGTTGTCGACGTCGCCGAAATGCGAGCCGTACAGCGTCGCCCAGTTATTGCTCGATGCGTACGCACCCATGTAGTCGGAGAACGGATCGTATTGACGGCCGAACGTCAGCGCGCCGTACGTGCCGTTGTTCAAACCGACCCATGCGTTGCGGTTGAACAGCGTATTCGATTGCAACATCGCGCCGTTGCCGATCAGAAAGCTGTTCTCCAACGTGAAGTTCACTGTGGTGCCGCCACCGATATCTTCAGCGCCCGTCAGGCCCCAACGCGACGGCACCAGATTGCCGCCCGCCAGTTGATAATTCGCGTGGCCGTTGGTACTGCCGTCGGCGAGCGTCGTCTGCTGGTTGGTGGTGTACACGACGCCGGCGTCGACCGTGCCATAGAGCGTCACCGAAGATTGCGCATGTGCGCCCATCGCGAGGCCGCACGCGGCCAGCGCAAGCGCTGAGCGCTTGACGAATGTGTCTGCCATATTTTTTAGCCGGAAGTTGAGTGGTGAAATCAGCAACAACAAACAGGACACCCCGAGGACGCCCCGAACGAACGACACCATTCCGCCGCCGCTCAGCAATGAACGGCAACAGTCGATTGTTAGAACGTGGCGAGCTGGCGCGCGCTGGGTGTCTTGCGCGCTGTTCGATTACTGCCCGAAGCGCGCGTAGATATCCGGTCGCTTCTTACGCAAGATGAGACCGATCACGACGCCAAAGAGCGCCACCGCGAATACGATCCAGGGGAAAGACTTGACGATCGGGCTATCGGAGCCGCTGAGCGCATCGAGATTGCGCACCAGAATCACGCCGATATACAGCAGGCCGATGCCACCGATGAGGGGCGCGACGAACGAGTGCCATACGCGCGTATCCTTGCGCGTCTTGCGAAAGAACGCGATGATGGAAAAACTCGTCACCGCTTGAAGCATCACGATCCCGATCGTGCCGAGCGCCGAACTCCAGCTGAATACGATGTTGAACGCATCGCTGCCCGCCGCGATGAAGAGCCCGAGCAGAACGCACACAGAGAGCGTTTGCAGATAGCTCGCCACATACGGTGAACGGTATTTTTCGTGCACGCGATTGAGCGCTTGCGGCAGGATGCCCTCCAGGCTGAGCGCGTGGATATAACGCACCAGCGTGTTATGAAACGACAGCAGGCTCGCGAAGATACTGCTGAGCAACAGGAAGCTCATCACCGTCGTCACTGCACCGCCCAGGTACTTGCCGGATTGAATGAACCAGAAGTCACCCGGCTGCTTCGTCGCGACGGTGACCACGTCGTTCAGTCCGTACGCGCAAACAATCGTCCACGTGACGAAAGCGAAGAACACGAGAATCAGCATCACCGACACATACGTCGCGCGTGGCACGGTCACCTTCGGGTCCCGGCATTCCTTGCCGTAAATCGCCGTCGCTTCGAAACCGATAAACGACGCGAAGGCGAACATCACCGCAATGCCGAGGTGGCCGCTGAACACATGCTCCGGCGTGAACGGTGCAAGCGTGAGGCCGTTCGGGCCACCACCATGCACGACGATCGCAATCGCAAGCAGCAACAGGATGCCCAGTTCGAGACACATCAGCACGCCGAGCAACCGGCTATTCAGATCGATACCGCGGATGCCCGTGAATTGCACCACGGCCACGCAGATCAGCGAATAGCCGTACCAGGGCATCGCCGTGTGCAGGAGTGGAGAAAGAATCACCGTACAGAAAAATCCAAACAGCCCATACAGCGCGATCTGGATGAAGGTGTACGACATCAACGCGACGAGTGCGCCGGCCATGCCCAACGGCCGCCCAAGTCCGGCGGTGATGTACGCGTAGAACGCACCGGCGCGCACCACGTGGCGGCTCATCGACGCGAAGCCCACGCTAAAGATCAGCAGCACGACGCCGGCAATCACGAACGCGCCCGGAATGCCGGCGCCATTGCCCAGACTGATCGCGGGCGGCACCGCGCCAAGCATGCCGGTAAGCGGCGCGGCCGCGGAAATCACGAGAAACACGATCTGCCACAGGCCCAACGTATTGCCCTTCAGTTCCACGGGATTCTCCGCGTCGACCAGACGGGTCGGAGAGTAGGGTTCATTCATCGCTGCCTCTATTTTGTTGGCTAGTCTGGAACTCGCCTAAACCCTGGAAATACTGGTCCAGACGCTCGCTTGACCGACGTTCGACGTTTCGGTGTGAGCGCATGGTAGGTAGCTAAAAAATAAAGCGACTTCGCGAACTGCGCCAAATTTTCGATAAATTGCGCCAATGCTCGTGAGCGTCTCAGGCAGTGCGGTTCGCAGCGAATAGTTAGGAAACGGAAGTTTTTTCGTGTGAAGATTGCGCCTTCACGTGCTTTCAGAATGAAAGCAACTGCGGCGCCACCACCTTTATTGTTTTTTCCAGTTGCGCGTGGCGCGCCACAGCACGGTTGCGTCGGCATAACCCACGGCGCGAGCGATCGCCGCGTTGGTGAGCCCTTCACGTTCAAGCAGTCCTTCCACACTACGCTGCCGCTCTTCGCGCACGATCTGCCGCACGGAAGTCCCCGCCTCGGCCAGGTGCCGCTGCAACGAGCGATGCGAGAGACCGAGATCTTTCGCAATGTCGGCAACGATCAGCTTTTCGTGCGCGAGCCGCCGCGTCACCAGATCGCGCACCTGGTCGGCGATGCTGTGGGGCACCGCATCGCGCGCAATCAGATCGGTGGCATGGCGCTCCATCATGCGCGCCATTTGCGTGTCGGCGCTTTTGAGCGGCGCATCGAGATCCGACGGACGCAGGATCACGCCATTGAAAGGCTGCTGAAAGCGCACTGGCACGCGGAAAATGCGTGCATACGGTTTGAGGTCAGCGGGCGCGGCATGCTCGAAATGCACTTCGGCCGGATTCCACGCCGCGCCGCGCACGGCCCGGATCATATGGCACATCGTCGAGAGGCTGTATTCCGCGTCCTGCCGGCGCGGCCAGATCTGCGGATTGGCGATCTGATAGGTCCATACCGGCCATTCGCCATCGCGCAGCAACTCGCAGGTCGTGGTGTTCTGCCACGACGCGAGCGCGAGCGAGAACTTGCGCACTGCCGCGTTCAAGGTCGGCGACGACAGAAACACGAGACCCGCCGGCCCGAGCTCCGTCACCTGCAATTCGCTGCCCAGACGCAAGCCGAGCAACGGTTCGCCGAGTACTTCGGCCGCGCGCTCGAAAGCTGCCACGTAACGCGTGAGCGGCAGGATTTCATAGGGATTCGACAGGAGCTTGCGGCTCATGCCGAACGCTTCGAGCAGCGCGTCGCAATTGGCGCCTGATGCATCGAGTGCGCGCACAACCGGCCCCATGACCGCGGCGCGGATCATCGGGAAGCTACCGTTGAGCGTGACTTTTTTCATGCTGAGCGTCTCCTCTCAAGTCTTCGCTGATGTGCTGCAGTGTTCTTCCTCGTGGCGCACTTTATCGTTCATTTGGCGCGATAAGCAAGCGCGAAAATATTATTGGGTTCCTACGATTTGCCATCGACTCAGCGTTCGATGCGTTTCACGCAGCCTCGCGCGCAGTCCGGTCCAGCAAACTCCTTCCGGGAATCTTATGAACACGAATGCCACGAAAACCGCACACGCCCCCGTTCATCCGCTCGATCCGCTGAGTCCGGACGAAATGCAGCTTGCCTGCGATCTCGTGAAGGCCGCCGAAAACCTCGACGGGCACGCGCGCTTTCCGATGGTCGAATTGCGCGAGCCGCCGAAGGCCGAAGTGATCGCATTCAAGGCCGGCGAATATTTTTCGCGCACGGCGTTCGTCCTGGCAATTGATCGTACGAATGGAGCGACCACCGAATTCCATGTAGACCTGAGAGAGAAAAGAGTCGCCTCGCACAACGTGCTGCCGTTCGATCAGGCGCCATATGGCCAGCCGCCGATCATGATCGAAGATTTCATGAACGCCGAGCAAATCGTCAAGAGCGACGACGCATGGCGCGTTGCGGTGATGAAGCGCGGCCTCACCGAGAAGGATCTGGAGCGCGTCCAGGTCGATCCGTTTTCCGCCGGCTGCTTCGACCGCGAGAACGAGAATGGCCGCCGCCTCGTGCGTTGCGTGAGCTACTACCGCGAGACCGTGACCGACAACGGCTATGCGCATCCGATCGAGGGCGTGGTGGCGGTGGTCAATCTGCTCGAGAAGAAAGTGATCGAGTTGGTGGACGACGGCCGCATCATTCCGATTCCGCGCGCGAAACACAACTACGACACACCGAGCCTCGGCGAGCCGCGCAGCACACTCAAACCGCTGTCGATCAGCCAACCCGAGGGGCCCAGCTTCAAGATCGACGGTTGGCACGTGAGCTGGCAGAACTGGAACTTCCGGGTCGGCTTCACGCCGCGCGAAGGGCTGGTGCTGCATCAATTGTCGTGGGACGACGGCAAGAACACGCGGCCGATCATCTACCGTGCGAGCGTGACGGAGATGTGCGTGCCCTACTCCGACCCGAGCACGAATCACTACTGGAAGAGCGCATTCGATGCCGGCGAATACGGCCTCGGCAAACTGGCGAATCAGCTTGAACTCGGTTGCGATTGCCTCGGCACGATCCGTTATTTCGACATTCCGTCCGCCGACGATTTCGGCAATGCGTTCGTGATGAAGAACGCCGTGTGCATGCACGAAGAGGACTACGGCACCTTGTGGAAGCACTACGAGTTTCGCACCGGCGTCTTCGAAATGCGCCGCTCGCGACGCCTCGTGATCTCCTTCTTCGCGACGGTCGGCAACTACGACTACGGCTTCTACTGGTACCTGTACCAGGACGGCACCATCCAGCTCGAATGCAAGCTGACCGGCATCGTCCAAACCTCGGCCGTAGCCGACGGCGACACGTATCCGTGGGGCGGCATGATCACCGAGAACCTCGGCGGCCCGACCCATCAGCACTTCTTCAATGCACGGATGCACATGATGGTGGACGGCGAGCGCAACACCGTGACCGAACACGAATTCGTGCCGCGTCCGATGGGCGAAACGAATCCGTACGGCAACGTCTTCGACACCACCAAACACGTGTTCAAGACCGAGAGCGAAGCCGCACGCCTGGCGAACGGCCGCACCGGACGTTATTGGAAGGTGACCAACCCGAACGTGAAGAACGCTGTCGGCGCGAATCCGGGCTACAAGCTGATCGTGAACGACTCCCCGCTGATGCTCGCCGACGAGCGCTCGAAGGTCCGCCAACGCGGCGGCTTTGCGACACGTCACGTGTGGGTTACACCATTCGATCCGGCTGAACGTTACGCGAGCGGCGACTATCCGAACCAGCACGCGGGCGGTGACGGGTTGCCGCGCTACGTCGAGGCGAACCGCAACATCGAGAACGAGGACATCGTTTTGTGGCACAGCTTCGGCCACACGCATGTGTGCAAACCCGAGGACTTCCCCGTGATGCCGGTGGAATACGCCGGCTTCATGCTCAAGCCGAACAACTTCTTCTCCGCCAACCCGACGATGGACTTACCGTCGGAGCGTGACCAGAACAGCGTCGAAGACGGCAAGTCCGCGGATCATGGCTGCTGCAAGCGCTGATTCGATGGCGCGCCGCGCGCGGCTCGCTGCTGCACGCGTGGCCGACGCGGCATGCGTGCGTCCCGCGACTGCGTGCAGCGTAGTACGCCGGCTGACTTCAAACGAAGGCGGCGTGGCACGCATGCTGATTGCGGGCGCGGGTGCGGGCGCGGGCGCTGCGGTGCACGGGCGGATTGCGTGCGCGAGGAGCACGGTACGCGGGTTAATTGCGGGCGTGGGTTGGGTAGCACGTGTGTTGATGGCGAGCATGGGTGGCGCAGCGCGCGGGCTGACGGCGAGCGTGAGTTGGGCAGCGCGTGTGTTGGTGACGAGCGTCGGTGGCGCGGCACGCCGGCTGACGGCGAGCATGAGTGGTGCGGCGTGTGTGCTGCTCGTGAGCGGTGCCGCGACGCTGGTGACGCAAGCCGGCCTCGGCCAACGAGCCAACGCGTTGTGGATGAGCGCGTTGGCGTTAGCAACGATGACGATCGTGCCGCTGTTGATGTCGCGCGTATCCAGGACACACACCACGCTTGCGACGGCGGTGACGTTGATTGCCACGATGAGTGCGATGGGCGTCGTGCCGGCGTATGTGAGTGGACTGGAGCATTCCACCACGATAGCTGGGTTGTTTGTGGCGGTAGGTGGCGTGTTGCTGTTGTACGGGCGGCATCTTGTTGGCTCGTCAGCCTTGCCTCATGAGGATTTCGATCGAAATCAGTACGCGGATCAAAACACGGATCAGTCGCCCAGAGCCATCCACGCAACCGGCACGACGGCGCTGCTCGCATTGCTTGCGGGCATATCGAGCGGCAGTCTTGCGCGTTTCCAGTTGTATGCGATTTGCGGCATGAGTGGCGCCCAACCGATATGGCAGATCTTGCTCTCGGCGGGTGCCGTTTGCGCGCTGGCGTTCATCGCCGACCGTTCCGGCAACAGCAACCGAATGTTGATTGTGCTGTACGTGCTACGAGCGGCGTTAATTGGGGTCCTCGCAGCCGTGGACAGTCCAACACTTGCACTACTCGCAGCAAAGATATTTCTGGTTCTCGACTGCCTGACGATTCCGGCGCTGATGAAACTGCGGAAAAAATCGCGCAGCGCATTGAGCGCGGGTTGTCCCGGCGGGGCGCACCACATCGGGATGGTGTTGGGCGCAACGTTATCGACGACGCCCTACTTTTTCGGCGACGGATTCATCGTGCTGTATGCGCTAAGCGCGATCACGAACCTGATATGTGCCGGCACATTAGCAACCAACTGGTTCGAAAGAAAGGCGCACCGCGAGCACCTAAACCATCACTCCCGCCAGGCAGACTCTTCCGACGAGCACGAAGTGCAAGTCGGGAAGTATGACTCCTTTGTCACGAACGCCGAATGCACGAGAACACAGATTCCAGATGCACCACTACCGTCTGCGAGCTGCGGGCCCCACTTAGCAGGAGTGGTTTGAGCCGCTTTCTTTTGCCTACTTTTCTTTGCGGCATGCAAAGAAAAGTAGGTGCCGCCCCGCACAGGGGCAACGCTAATAGACCACTAGCAATTCAAGGAAAGGCCAAAGCCCCAGGCAAGCAAACAAAGCGACAACCGAATAGCACCACCACCATCACCCCGTCGGAGACAAATGATGCCCGAACAGAAAACCCCAGCAAAGCTGCCAACCACAATGTTCATCAACGGCGAAAAAACCCCAAGCGCCGCAGGCAAAACCTTCCCCATCTACAACCCATCGACAGGCGAAGAACTAGCCCACCTCCCAGACGCATCAGAAACCGACATCGACCACGCGGTCAAAACCTCAAAAGCAGCCTTCGAGTCAGACACCTGGCGCAGAATACCGCCAGCCGCTCGCGAACGTCTGATGCTAAAACTAGCCGACCTGGTAGAACAACACACTGACGAACTAGCCACATTAGAAACCCTAAACCAGGGAAAACTAATAGCCTTCTCCAAGATGCTGGAAGTCTCAGGCAGCGTCCAATGGCTCCGCTACATGGCCGGCTGGGCCACCAAAATCGAGGGCACCACCTTCGACGTGTCGATCCCCTTCCCACCCGGCACCCGCTACAACGCCTCAACAAAACGCGTCCCAGCAGGCGTAGTCGCCGCAATCGTGCCGTGGAATTTCCCGCTCCTGATGGCGGTCTGGAAGATCGCCCCAGCCCTCGCATGCGGTTGCACCGTCGTGCTGAAACCAGCGGAAGAAACGCCTTTAACAGCAATCCGCCTGGCCGAACTGGCCTATGAAGCCGGCTTCCCTCCGGGCGTATTCAACGTCGTCACAGGCCGCGGCGAAACCGCCGGCGCAGCGCTAGTCAAGCATCCGCTCGTGAACAAAGTCACCTTCACGGGATCAACAGAAGTGGGCCGCATCATCGGCCGCCAATGCGCAGGCGATCTGAAACGCGCATCGCTGGAACTGGGCGGCAAGAGCCCCGTGATCGTACTGGACGACTGCGACCCGAAGAAAGCGATCGAAGGCGCCGCCGGCGCGATTTTCTTCAACCACGGGCAGGTCTGTACCGCGGGTTCCCGCCTGTACGTTGCGCGCTCGATTTACGACGAAGTGGTGGAAGGTATCGCCGCCGTAGCCGATGGGATCACATTGGGTTCCGGTTTCGATGCCGCAACGCAGATGGGACCCATGGTTTCCGCACGGCACCGCGACAAGGTCATGGGAATGATCGCGCAAGGCCGCCAGGAAGGCGGCGAGATCCTGTCACGTGACGCGGCCGTTGATGCGGATGGCTTCTTTGTCCGCCCGACGGTCATTGCCAATCGCGCATGCAAGCCGCTTTCCGTGGTCAGGGAGGAGGTTTTCGGACCGGTGCTGGTGGCGATGCCTTATGACGATATCGATGAGGTCCTGATTCAGGCCAACGCATCGGAATATGGTCTTGGCGCGAGTGTGTGGACGAATCAGCTCGACAAGGCGCTGCGGCTGGTTGACGGCATCGAAGCGGGGACCGTTTGGGTCAACACGCACAACATGGTCGATCCCGCCATGCCGTTCGGCGGATTCAAGGCGTCCGGAATCGGACGCGAGCACGGCAACGCCATTGTGGATGCTTATACGGAAAGCAAGTCGGTCTGCATCGCGTATTGACCGGTCGCTGCACGTCTTGCGGCACGAACACATCGTCGCCGCAAGACGTGCAGACCTGTAACACCTCGAGGGCAACACAGTAAAATACCAGGCACCCGCGCCGCTGCGCGTCAGCCTACCCTTGGGTGCCCAATCTTGAAACGCAAAATGCCCGCGCTGAACGCGCTGAAAGCCTTCGAAGTCGCCGGCCGCACAGGCAGCTTCACGCGCGCAGCGGAACTGCTGAACGTGACGCAAAGCGCGGTCAGCCGGCAAGTCCGGCAACTGGAAGCCCAACTCGGCGAGACGTTGCTCCAGCGTCACCATCACCACCTCGAACTCTCGGCCGCCGGCCGCATTCTCCTGCAAGCACTGCAACAATCATTCGACCGGATCGAGCTCACGGTTCGCAGCTTGCAGGAGAAAACCCATCGCAACCGTCTGCGTATCAACGCGCCACCCACCTTCACGAGCCGCTGGCTGATGCCGCGTCTCGGACGTCTGCGCGACGCGCATCCGCATCTCGAACTCAGCCTGTCGACCCGCATCGACGACAATCTCGCCGAATCAGGCGTGCTCGACTGCGCCATCCGCTTCGGCAACGGCGAGTGGGAAGGCGTGGACAACCGCTTGCTGATGAACGAACGGCACATCGCCGTCTGCGCCCCCGCGTTGCTCGCGCGCGAGGCAGGCCGCGCGGCCATCGATCTGAATCAGTTCACGCTGCTGCACGTGCTCGCGAGCGCCGATCAGCGCTATCTGACCTGGCAGCATTGGTTGAAGGCCGCCGGCATCGAGAACGTCGACACCCGCGGCGGCTACGAATTCGATTTGCTCGATCACGCGATCCAGGCCGCTATCGACGGGCTCGGCGTGACCATCGCCGATCGTCACATGATCGGGCGCGAACTCGCGGAAGGCCAACTCGTACAGGTGCTGAACGTGCACGTCGACGGACATCAGTCGTATTGGCTCGTCACGCGTGCGGAACAGGACGAGCTGCCGCACGTCGCGCTGTTCCGCGACTGGCTGCAGCAGGAGATCTGGTTGACCGAGCGCGCGCTCGATTCGTCGGAGTCGGCGCAGTTGGGCGAAGCGGATTGAGCCGGGCGAAGTCAGGCGGCCGCAGCGAGCTCCGCCGCTTCGGGTTTAAAGGCAGCTTCGACGGCAGCGTCCATGAGGATCATCTCGGCGCCCTTCTCCGCGACCATCATCGTCGGTGCATTGATGTTGCCCGACGTGATGTTCGGGAAGATCGACGCATCGACCACGCGCAAGCCGGTAATGCCGTGCACCCGCAACCGCGCATCGACCACTGAGGTGCGTGGGTCGTCGCCCATCGCGCACGAGCCGCACAGGTGATAGATCGAACCCGATTGCTCGCGGAAATACTGCAGGAAGCCTTCGCGCGTATTCACCTGCGGTCCCGGCGAGATTTCCTCGACCGTGATCTCCTTCAACGCCGGCGAAGCCATCACTTTGCGCACCAGTTCGCAACCCTGGATCACTTCGTCGATGTCTTTCTCCGTGGTCAATGCGTTGATACGGATTTTCGCGGCGTCTTCAGCACGGTTCGACGCGATCTCGATCGAACCGCGGCTGGTCGGCCGGCACGGGTTGAATGCCAGCAGGAAGCCCGAATACGGCTCGGGTTCGAGATTCGCCTTGTTGCTCTTCGGAATCCGGTACGACAGCGGATTGAAGTACAACTGCAGATTCGGCTGCACTTCCTGATCGTTGCCCTTAAAGAACCCGCCCGACTGGTTCACGCTCATCGCGAGCGGCCCCTTGCGCGTCAGCAGATACTGCAGGCCGAGCTTGAGCTTGCCGAGCAACGGGCGCATTTCGTCATTCAACGTCTTCACGTTCGCGCGATAGTAGAAGCTCACGCACAGATGGTCCTGCAGATTCTGCCCCACAGCGGGCAGTTCCTTGACCATCGCGATGCGATGCTTCGCCAGCAATGCGCTGTCGCCTACGCCTGAGAGTTGCAGCAGCTTGGGCGAATCGACCGCGCCCGCCGACAGGATCACCTCGCGGTTCGCCATGAACTGCCGCGTGGCACCATTCTGCGTCACGCTCACACCAATTGCCCGCTGGTTGCCGTCGAATAGCACGCGGCTCGCGAGCACGTCTCGCTCGACCGTCAGGTTCTTGCGCGTCAGCACCGGATGCAGATATTCGAAGCTGCTCGACGAACGCTGCCCGTTGCGCGTATTCACGTCGTAGATGCCCGCGCCTTCGAATCGTTCACCGTTGAAGTCGTCGCTGCGCTTGTAGCCGGCCTGGTCGCAGCCTTTCAGGAACACGTGGCAGATCGGATGAACTGCATCTTTCATCGGCGAGATACGGATCGGGCCGTCCGCGCCGTGATACTCCGTGTTGCCGAGCGGATGCGATTCGAGCTTGCGGAAATACGGCAGCACGTCGCGAAACGCCCAGCCCTGATTGCCCGCCGCAGCCCAGTCGTCGAAATCATGCGGCTGGCCGCGCACGTAGATCATCGCGTTGATCGAGCCGGAACCGCCCTGCACCTTGCCGCGCGGGCAATAGATCGGCCGGTTGTCGAGTTCCTTTTCGGGCTCGCTGTAGTACATCCAGTTATAGGTTTCGTTGTAGTACGTCTTGGTGAAACCCACCGGGATCTTGAACCAGAACGAGCTGTCCTTGCCGCCCGCTTCGAGCAGCAGCACCGAATATTGGCCCGACGCCGAAAGGCGATTGGCGAGAATGCAGCCCGCCGAACCCGCGCCGACGATGATGTAATCGTAGTTCATGCTCTATGTCGCCAAGCGGCGCCCAATCCATTGAATGCGTAAAACAGCTTGAAACCCGGCAGCCTGAAACCCACGGCTTGAAACCCGGCAGCTTCAGCCCGGCCTCAACCCTTGGCCGGCGCGAGATCCTTCACGTCGGCAGGTTGTGCTGCCATCTGCAGATGCAGACGCTCCCCGGTGTACGGCGTGTGCTGCCGAACGACGTCCATGTTCAACTCCACGCCCAAGCCCGGTTCCTGCGACGGAATGATGTAGCCGTCTTCCCATTGAATCGGCTTCTTCAATACGGCCGCATGGAAACCATCCCACGTGCCGATGCTTTCCTGAATCAGGAAGTTCGGCGTGCAGGCTGCGAGCTGAATGCTGGCGGCCGCGCCGATCGGACCGTTGTATAGATGTGGCGCGATCTGCGCGTAATACACCTCGGCGATCGCCGCGACTTTCTTCGCTTCGAGCAGGCCGCCCACACGCGCCACGTTCAGTTGCAGAATCGACGCCGCGCCCGCTTCGAGCAGCTTGAAGAATTCATACTTGGTGGTCAGGCGCTCGCCCGCCGCAATCGGAATGCTCGTGTGCTGCGCGACCTGCGCCATCGCGCCTTCCTGTCCCGGCGGCACCGGTTCTTCGAACCACAACGGATCGTATTTCTCGAGGCGCTTGGCGAGCCGGATTGCCGACGACGGCACCATCTGCCCATGCGTGCCGAACAGCAGATCGGCCTTGCTGCCGACGGCTTCACGCACGCGGCGGCAGAAGGTCTCGCAGCGGTCGAGCACTTCCATCGACAACTGGTGACCCGAATACGCCGTGTACGGACCTGCCGGATCGAACTTCACCGCGGTGAAACCACGCTTGACGTTTTCAACCGCACATTCGGCAGCGAGATCGGGATCGTCGTAGTCGTATTCGCCGCGGCTGTTCTTCGGATACAGATAGGTGTACGAGCGCAGACGCTGGTTCACCATGCCGCCGAGCAGTTCATACACCGGCTTGTTCGCCGCCTTGCCGATAATGTCCCAGCACGCCATTTCCAGCCCGCTCACCACGCCCATCATCGTGAGATCGGGGCGTTGCGTGAAGCCGCTCGAATACGCTTCGCGCCAGAGCCGTTCGATATGGTGCGGATCCTTATCGAGCAGATAGCGGCCGAATACATCGTCGATAATGTGGGTCATCGCTTTCGGATGGAACGTCGCCGAATAGATTTCGCCGACGCCTTCAATACCGCAATCGGTCTTGAGCTTGACGAAGATCCAGTACATGCCGCCCACGTGCGGCGGCGGTACGGCGACGATATGCGTTTCGAGCGAGACGACTTTCATTTACGCAACCCCTTTTTTGTTAAGCATGTTTCTCAGCGCCAGGCCGGCGAAGCCGCCGAGCGCCGCCATTCCTGCCACATAGCCGAAGTAAAGCTGGTAACCGAAGACGCCCGGGAAGTTCTGCGTCAGATAGCCGTTGATCAACGGCAGGAACACGTCGGGCGAATAACCGAGTACGGAGATCAGGCCGATGGCGAGGCCCATCGTTTCGACCGGGATATTGCAGCGATCCAGGAGCGACCAGTACAGCCCGCGAATCGCGTAAGTCAGGATACCGATGAACAACACGAGGAACACCAGCAGCACATGGCTCGAGATACGCGGCGCCGCCATCAGACCCAGCAGCGACAATGCAGCGAGGAAGAGCGCGATCACCAGCACTGAGACCTTCGAATAACGGTCGCCGAGAAAACCGCCGCCGATGCCGCCGATCGGACGCATCCACAGCTTGAGCGTAGTGATCGTGCCGGCCATCACCACCGTCAAGCCGATCTCGCCTTCATGCAGATACGCGGAGAAGCTGTAAGTAGCCCAGAACACCTGGTAACCGCAGAACACGATCGCCGCGACCAGCCACAACTCAGGAATCGACGCGAGCGTTTTCAGATCGACCAGCACGTTGCTGCGTTTCTTCGTGGCACGGTTGGCGGCGGCGTCTTTAGCGCCTTGCTTATCTTTAACAAGCGCAAGCACCACGCCAAGTGCGATGCACAGAAACGCGTACATGTAGACGACCAGCTTGAAACCAGCCGCAACCGGCTCACCCCTGGTCTGCGTGAACCACGCGAACAGCGTGATCGCGATGGTCGCGAGCATCGCTTCGATCAGGCCGCGTCCGCCGTCGAGCAAACCGAAGAAACGGCCCTGCTCGTGCGTGCCGGCGATCATCGTCACGCGTTTGATGACGGCGGCCCAGAAGGTCAATCCAGTCGTCAAACCCCAACCGCCGAAGATCAGCATCAACATCTGGAACGACGGTGCGGTCGAATACCACAGGCCGAGCACGCCGGTTGCGATCAGCGAGAAGCAGATCAGGAGGCGCGGCGCGATCCGGTCGGCGAGCCAGCCGCTCGGCAAGTAACTCAGCAGAAAGATCGTGCCGAGCGACGAATACAGATAGCCGAGTTGACTATCGGTGATGTGGAACACTTCGAGCATCGTCGGCTGATAGACCTGCCGCAGATACAGAATCGGGTAAATCGCGCCGGCCGCCACGACCAGCAACATGAGCTGGATGTAGCGTTGAGCCTTGTTGGCTTGCAATGCGGTTTCCGCGGCGCTTGAGGCGAGCGCAGCGGTGGTTTGAACGGGCTGAGATGACACGTGAGCGCTCCTGGAAGACACAGCGCCGGTTCACCGGGCCGCCGGGTCTTCAAATATTTTTATAAGTGCAGCGGACTTGCTGCGTTTCTGCGGGTTTCAAGGCGACGCGTGCCGTCTACTCCGAATCGCACGGCACGCGCCGGTTTCAGCTTTTCAGCTTTAGTACTTCATGACTACGAGACGGGTCTGCGTGAATTCGAGCATGCCGTGCTTGCCGTCGTCGCCGCCGAGACCCGAGCGTTTCCAGCCCGCATGGAAACCTTGATACGGATCGGCCGGCGTACGGTTCACATACAACTCGCCTGCCTCGATGCCGTTGGCGACCTTCATCGCACTGCGGTAGTTCTCGGTATAGAGCACCGACGACAAACCAAACTGATGGTCGTTGGCCATTTCCAGCGCTTCGTCGAGCGTGCGGTATTTGACGACCGGCATGATCGGACCGAAGGTTTCTTCCTGGATGATTTCCATGTTCTGACGGCAGTTCGACAGCAACGTGGCCGGATAGAAGAAGCCCTTGCCTTGCGGCAGCCTGCCGCCGGTTTCGAGCGTGGCGCCCGCGGCGAGCGCGCGTTCGACCATGCCGTGAATCGACTGGCGCGACGCGTCGTTGACAAGCGGCCCCATCAGCGACGGCTGTTCGCTGCGATCGCCGCTTTCCACCGCGCTCATGTGCTTCTTCAGCAGCGCGACGAAACGGTCATGCACGGTTTCCTGCACGTAGACGCGTTCGATCGCCGTGCAAAGCTGCCCGCAGTGAGTGGTTTTGGATGCGACCAGATCGCGCGCGGCCTTCTCCAGATCGGCATCTGCCTCGATGATCGCGGGCGTCTTGCCGCCCAGTTCGAGCGACGGCTTGGCGATGTTCGTCTTGCAGTATTCGAGCACCTTGCGGCCCGCGCCGACGCTGCCGGTCAGCGTGATCATGCCGACCTTCGGATGCGTGCAAAGCGCTTCGGCGGTTGCGTGATTCATCGCGAGAATGTTCACGACGCCGGCCGGCAACCCTGCCTTCTCAACCGCTCTTGCGATCTCGAACGCCGATGTCGGCGTGTTGTTGCTCGGGCGCACCACCACGGTATTGCCGGCGATCAGCGCGGGCGCCACCTTGCGCATGAACGTATAGACCGGGTAATTGAATGGGATCAGACACGCGACCACGCCGATCGGCTCGCGATGCAGCACGAGGTTTTCGTCGGGCGTGTCGCTCGGAATCACCTCGCCTTCGATGCGGCGCGCCCATTCGGCGTGGTAGCGGGTGATCTGGCCGGCGTAGATCGCTTCGCTGGTGGCGTCGGCGACGCTCTTGCCCGACTCCAGCGCGAGCGCCGCGCCAATGGCAGGCGCGCATTCGGTGAGCGCGTCGGCGAGCTTGTGCAGATAGACCGCGCGCTCGGCCGAAGGCAGCTTGCGCCAGCCCTTCTGGGCGGCGGCTGCGGCGTCGACTGCGGCGATAGCCTCGGCTTCGGTGGCGCCCGTGACGTGGGCAATCACGGCTTCGGTGGCGGGGTTGGTGACGGCGATGAGCTCGTCGCTTGCCGCGTCGATAAAGCAGCCGTTAGCAAAATTCCGATCGAGTCGCATGTCGTCTCCTGAAAACCTGGTGCGGTGGTGCATTGCCTTCGGCTATCGCCTTCATGCCAAAGGTGCATGAACGGAATTTTTCTCTCCGGCACGGCGCGCCACAAGCGAATAATTCGCGGGACAAACATTCGAAAAAATCACGTTTATCCAGGGATGTGCCTCATACGCGAATCCCATCCCGAATAGCAGAATCCGGGCTTTGCCAAAAGCAGCGGCCTTTGCAAGCGGTCGAACCCCGTTTCGAACCACTGGGGTCACTCATTACCAACGTCTGGAGTTCACAATGAAAAAGAATGTCATCGCCACCGCCGCCTTCACGGCACTCACCTCGCTGGCGGGCCCGTGCGCCTTCGCGCAAAGCAGCGTGACCCTGTACGGCGTGCTCGATGAAGGCATTGATTACACCAACAACGCCGGGCGCGGCGCGGTCTGGGAAATGGCGAGCGGCTATGCGCAAGGCAGCCGCTGGGGCATGAAGGGTTCGGAAGATCTGGGCGGCGGCATGAAGGCCGTGTTTCAACTGGAAAACGGCTTCGACGTAAGCTCGGGGCGGCTTAACCAGGGCGGCCGCATGTTCGGCCGCCAGGCCTATGTGGGCTTGAGCGACAACCGGTTCGGCACGGTCACGCTCGGGCGCCAGTACGACTCGGTGGTCGACTACCTCGCGCAAACCACCGCCAACGGAAACTGGGCCGGCTACCTGTTTGCGCATCCGTACGACAACGACAATACGGACAACTCGTTCCGTCTCGGCAACAGCGTGAAGTACGCGAGCCCGGAAATCGCGGGCTTCCAGTTCGGCGGCGCGTACAGCTTCAGCAACGACACGAACTTCGCGAACAACCGCGCCTATAGCTTCGGTGGCCAGTACGCGAACGGCGGCCTGCTGATTGCAGCCGCGTACCTGCAGGCGAACAATCCGGGCGCAGGCTCGACCGGCGCGATCACCGCGAACGACGCGAGCTTCATCGCCGGACGCATGCGCGTGTTCGGCGCCGGCATCAACTACACGTTCGGTTCGGCGACCGCCGGTTTTGCTTACACCAACTCCAACTATAAGGATCCGACCGGCAACGGCTATATCGGCATCCCATTGGCGGCATCGGGTGTCAGCCTGAATACGCTGAAGTATCAGAACTTCGAAGTGAACGGCAAATACCAGTTCACGCCGGCCTTCTTTATCGGCGCGCAGTATGTGTACACGATGGAAAACTACGACGCGTCGACGGGCAGCGTGAAGCCGAAGATTCACTCGGTCGGTTTGATGGCGGATTACAACCTGTCCAAACGCACGGACGTTTATGTGCAGGGCGAGTATCAGAAGGTCGCGGGCGACTCGACCCACTCGATTCTCGACAACGCGTTCATTCCGGGTGTGCAGGCGCCGTCGTCGACGGGGAATCAGGTCGCCGTGCGGCTCGCGCTGCGGCACAAGTTCTGAGGGTTAGGGGATTCGTGCGCTGGAGCCGCGCCGTGAGCGGCTCCAGGCCACAGGCGTTCAATTTTTCGCGATGTTCACGTTCAGTATACAGTCCGATTTTCTGAACGCGGACGACCGCCAACGGCATCAATCCCCCTCCACCGCTGCCTTCAACCTCAGCAACGCGTGATCCCACTGCTGCGAGATCGCTTCAAGCGCGCGCCGCGCTTCGTCGAGGTGCGCCGGCTCGAACGCCCACAAGCGTTCACGGCCCACCTTGATGTCGCGCACGAGGCCCGCATTGGCAAGCACCTGCAAATGCTGCGTAACCGACTGCCGCGTCATCTCCGTGCCGGCGGTCAACTGCGCAATCGACATCGCACTGCCCGCGCACAATACGGCGATCAGACGCAGTCGTGTTTCGTCGCCGAGCGCCGCAAAAATCTGCGCGGAACTTCGCAGCATGGCCGCCTTCACTCGCGCATTGCCCACAGCCGGCTTATCCCTTGGCGACATGCTTTTCGATGTTAATCAACTGCTCTTCCCACCCGCCGCTATTCATGCGGAACGCTTCCTCGCGACGTGCGGCGGGAATTTGATCGAAGCCCGATTCGACCACCCGCAGCAACGTGCACGAATCGACCTCGCTCAGCTCGAATACGACCAGCGTGGTGGGCTCGGGCGAGTAGTCGACCGACACATCGACCGCGGCCGGATGCCAGCGAAAAGACAGAAGATGTTCCGGCTCGACGCGCTCGACCAGCACGTCCATGACGAGATGCTCGTATCCGGGATAGGTGATGTTGCCTTGCACGGATTGACCGGCGGCAAACTGTTTGCCGCTGAAATCCACGCAAAACCATTTGCCGAATTCCTCGGCGTTGGACAACGCGCGCCACACTCGCGAGCGCGGTGCCTTCAGCAGGATCTGTTTTTCGATGCGGTCAGTCGACGCGTTAATGGGTGTGTCAGATGAGATCGTCATATGCAGCCTCCTGACTGCATATTAGGTTCGCAACTGGCAACAAGCAAGTATTTGCCTGCGTATTTTCAGGTAGCGCCCTGCTTGCTACTGAAGGACGGCGAAACAGATCGCCACAGGCGCTTGCTTATCCCGCCGACGTCTTCTGCACAAACGCGCTCACCACAGCCTCAAGTTCCTTGGTGATGGAAGTCATCACGCCCGCTATCACGGCGAACTCCCGGCCAGTCACATTCGAGCGGCTCGCCACGATCTGGCCGTTGAACGAGACAATATGTGCTTCCTTTGCGATCGCTTTGATCCGCTCGATGAGATCCTGCTGGCCCTTCTTCTGCGCCCGCGCAATGCGCCGGCTTTCCTGCTCGTAGACAGCGGTCACGGTGTGCAGATGCATCAGCAACGGATCGACGGAACCGATCAACGCGTTCAGTGCTTCATTGGCGCGCGGCGAGCCGCGTTCGATCGCTTCCAACGCCACCGAGGCCAGCGCGATAAAGTCCGTGATCTTCTTCGCAACGTTCCCGCTGCCGTGAAAAGCTTCGCGCAACGCCGGCGAGAACAGTCCGGGCAAGCCGTCGCGGCCTTGCACCAGCGCCGTGTGGCTGTCTGAAAACGTACGCAAGGTCTCCCGCGCGATCACCATCGCACCGTCGAACTGTTGAAACGCCAACATCGACTGCAACGCGATGCGCTGCGACAGCATCCGTTGACGGCCCGCCATGTTGATCAACGAGCTCAATACCTCGCTGGAGACGTCCGCTTCGGACGGCGGTGCTTGAACCCGATCTTTCGTAATGCTCATGTCATCTGCTTATGATTCGATTGACCTCTTCGCTCTGACCGGCATCCGCGCCGCGTGACCGCCATCGGCAGACACGCAGCGGTGTGGATACCGAATTGCATTACTCCGTTGCGTGCACGTGCATCACATTGCTGTGCATCGACCACGCCATCCACGGACGGCGCAGCGCGACGATCGCGAGGAACGCGCAAGCCGCCAGCGCGCCGAAGGTCGCGAAGCCCATCTGATAGCTGCCCGTGCTTTCCTTCGCGATGCCCATCACGACCGGCAGATAGAATCCACCGATGCCGCCCGCGGCGCCGACGATGCCCGACATCAAACCGGTGCGGCCGGCCCAGCGATGCGGCACCAACTGGAAGGTCGCGCCATTGCCAAGACCGAAGGCCACGTACAGGCACAGCAGCAGCACAATCCCGCCCACCATCGACGGCATCGCGGCAGCAAAAACGAAGTCGCACAGCGAAATGACCGCCAGCAGGAAGGTCAACGCGCGAACACCCGACACCTTGTCGGCGATCAGGCCGCCGAGCGGCCGCACGATCGCGCCGGTCGCGGCAAGCAGCGCCATGAACAGGCCCGCGTCGATCTTCGACAGCTGATACAGGTTGGTCAGCAGCAGCGAAACATACGAAGACATGCCGACAAACCCCCCGAACGTGATGCTGTACACCAGCATGATCGCCCACGTGTCGCGCTCAGACAGTACCGAGCGATAGCGCTTGGGCAGCACCGCGATCGCCAGCAGCGCACCGATCACCGGCAACAGCAGCACACCGGTCTTGCCGGAGCCGAACACGCCCGCTTCGACCAGCAGCACGAGCACGATCAAACCGACGAGCGTCACCGCGAAGCTGCCGAATGCGCGCAGCACACTGCCGGATTTGATACCGGAATCGTTGGCCCAGAAGTACAGCGTGATCGCGGCAATCGCGAGCAACGGGAGTGCGCCTGCGGTCGCCATTTGCCAGCCGTAGTGCGTCGCCAGTTGCGGGAACAGGAAGCCGTCGAGCACCGCGCCGATGTTGCCGGCTGCGGCCAGACCCAGCACCAGACCCTGCACCTTCGGCGGATAGTTGCTGCCGGCCATCGGCAGCGCCACCGCGAAGCTCGCCCCACCCACGCCGAGGAACACGCCGAGCACCAGCAGCAAGGTGTACGACGGCACGAACGGCAACAACGGCAGCACGATCGTCGGCACCGCCGACAGCAATACGCCCATCAGCGCGATGCGCTTGCCATGCGCGGATTGATAGAGATTACCGAGCGTCACGCGCAGGATCGCTGCCGACAGCACCGGCACGGCGACCAGCAAACCTTGCTGCGCAGGCGTCATTGCAACGCTCTTGCTGATGAACGGCGCGAGCGGCCCGTACAACACCCAAACGGTGAAGCCGGTGTCGAAATAGAGAAAACACGCCACTAGTGCGCGCCAGTCCCCACTCTTTAGGGAGCTCATCACGTTTTTCATTCGGCATCCTCAAATATGCTGATTGTTTGCTAACCTGGTGCGCGGCGCTGGTACTTTGCGCTGAATCACTGCGCACCGGAACGGTCACGATGTTGAATACCGGTCTGAACATGCAACCTTCATGCCATCCGGACTCTGCTTCTGAAGCTTGACTGCGTACTCGTTGAAACTGTGATGCCGCGACCGTGCCGGCCGCTTCAAAAATCAATAAACGTCGCGTGCATAGCGCTTTTCTTGCGCTAAACGCCCCACATACTCGGCGGCTTTTTCTTCGCTCATGCCACCGTGCTGAGCAACCACATGCCTGAGCGTCGCGTCGACGTCTCTGGCCATCCGGTTTGCGTCGCCGCAAACGTAGAAATGCGCACCTTCTTCGAGCCATGCCCACACTTGCGCACCCTGCTCGCGCATGCGGTCCTGCACATAGATCTTTTCCGTTTGATCGCGCGAGAAAGCGACGTCGAGCCGGGTCAGCACACCGCTGTCACGCATCGCTTCCAGTTCGTCGCGATAGTAGAAATCGGTGGCCGCATGTTGCTCGCCGAAGAACAGCCAATTGCGCCCCTTGTCACCGCGTGCACGCCGCTCGTGCAGAAAGCCGCGAAACGGTGCAACGCCGGTTCCCGGACCGACCATGATGATCGGTGTGTCAGAACTATGAGGAGGCCGAAAGTGTGCGGATTTCTGCACGAATACCGGCACATTCACGTCGCCGGCGCGATCGGCGAGGAACGTCGACGACACGCCCTTGCGATGGCGGCGGCCATTGCTATAGCGAACCGCGGCAACCGTCAGATGAACTTCGCCAGGATGTGCTTTCGGACTCGACGCAATCGAATACAAACGCGGCTGCAGGCGCTTGAGCATGCCGGTCAATTCGGTGGCCGTCAGGTCCACGGGAAATTCGTGGAGTACGTCGGCGAGTTGTTGGCCCCACAACCATTGTTTGAGATCGGATTTGCGTGCCGGCGTCAACAGATCGCGCAATGCGCCGTTGCTGCTTCGGGCAGCGATGAATGCCAGTGAGTCAGGGCTGGGGCGCGCGATTTCGTAGTGCTTGGCGAGCGCGTCGGCGAGGCGCATGTCGCCCACACCGGACACATTGACCGCGGCGTCGGCGCTCAGGCCGCTCAGGCTGATCAATTCGTCTACCAGTTGAGGACAATTGCTCGGCCATACGCCCAGCGCATCGCCGGCTTCGTATTCGAGACCCGAGTCGCCCGTGCTCAAGGAGAAGTAGCGCGTATCCTTGGCTGCGCCCTGCTTATTTAGTTGCAGATTCCTGACGAGCCGCGAGGCAGCCGGACGCGTTTTGGTCGGTACGGCGCCGGGCACCACGGCATTGATCATGCCGCCCGGCGGCACTGCGTGCAGCGCCGCATCTTCTTCCTTGATGCGCAGGATGATGCTTTCGAGCCACGCGTCGGCATTCTCCTGATACTCGCTGTCGCAGTCGACGCGATCCATCAGACGCAGCGCGCCTTGCGCGGCGAGACGCTCATCCAGACGACGCCCGTGGCCGCAAAATTGATCGTAGTTGCGATCGCCCAGCGCGAGCACCGCGTAGCGCAGACCATCGAGACGAGGCGCCGCGTCGCTGGCCAGTTGGGACCAGAAACCTTGCGCGTTATCGGGCGGATCGCCGTCGCCGAAGGTGCTCGACATCAGCAGCACGTATTGCGCTTTAGCGAGCGCAGACACCTGGTAGTCCGCCATACACGACGTGCGGATTTCGAAGCCCGACTCCATCAGACGCGTGGCATAACGCTCGGTCAGCGATTCCGTGTTGCCGGTTTGCGAGGCCCACAGCAAGGTCACTTTGGGCCGCACGCGCAAGATGCGCACACTGGACGCATGCGCCGCTTCAGAATGCGGTGCGGCAAGCGCACCTGCCGGCGCGGCCGCATGGGTTCCGCTGCGGCTATAGAGTCCGGCCAGCAAACCGTCCACATACAAGCGGTTCACCGGATCGAACGGCGCGCCTGCCGGAAGGACCGGCACGCTGTCGATGCCCTGTCCTTCGGCCGAACGCAGGCCACTGACGAAACCGGCAAGATACGCCCGCTCGGTTTCCGTGAACGAAGGCGCGAGTGTCTGCGGAAGCTGCAACAGGCTAGTCAATGCATTGATGCGGGGCATTTCCAGTTCCTCGGTGTTCGCCGATATAGCACTTGCTGTCGCCGGGTCGACTGCAGCGGCAGGCGCATCGATGAGCGTCTCGTCATCCGCATTCGAAACCGGCTCGATGACGTCGAGCGCAACCGGGCTCAGCGCGACCGCACAGAACTTGAGTTCGGGTTGCTGCGAGATCGGATCGATTGCATCGCTGGTGACGGCGTTGATGCACAGGTCGTCGCCGAAGACGTCGTTCCAGTGCATCGGCGCGAAGCAGTTCCCTGCTTGCACGCGCTCCGTGACGACCGCCGGCAACACGGCACGTCCGCGGCGCGAACGGATTTCAACCGGATCTTTTGCCTTGATGCCAAGCGTGGCAGCGTCTTCGGGATGAATCTCGACGAACGGGCCCGGGTTCAGCTTGTTGAGCATCGCGACCTTGCCGGTCTTGGTCATGGTGTGCCATTGATGCTGCAAGCGGCCCGTGTTTAACACGATCGGAAATTCCCGATCGGGCAATTCGGCCGGGGCTGCAAAGGCGCGGGCAAAGAACACCGCTTTGCCGCTTGCGGTCGGGAACACGAGCCGCGGAAGGCTGCCGTCGGGCCGTTCCTTCAGCGTCTGGCTGACGCCGTCGTTGATGTAGCGAATGGGATTGCGGTCTGCTGCGCCGTCGGAAGCAAGCGGCCATTGCAGCGGTGTTTCCATCAGACGGCGATAGCTCGCGCCGCGCAGGTCGTAACCCGTTTTCGGATTCGATGCACGGGTGATCTCTGCGAACACTTCCTCGGCGCTCGCATAGGCAAACGCATCGGCGAAACCCATTTCACACGCGACACGCGCGATGATCTGCCAATCCGCCAACGCAGCGCCCGGCGGTTCGATGCCCTTTCGCATCAGCGTCAGGTTGCGCTCGGAGTTGATCATCACACCTTCAGCTTCGGCCCACAGCGCGCCGGGCAACAGCACATCGGCGTAACGGTTGGTCTCGGTGTCAAGGAAGGCATCCTGTGAAATCACGAGCTCGGCCGCGCGCAAACCAGCGATCGCGTTCTGACGGTTCGCAACGCTCGCCACCGGATTCGTGCAGATGATCCAGCACGCCTTGATCTCGCCCGCAGCCATGCGAGTGAACATATCGATCGTGCCATTGCCCACTTCAGTCTTCAGCGTACCCTTCGGAATGCCCCACAGATCTTCGATAAACACGCGGTCTTCTTCGACCAGCACGGAACGTTGCCCCGGCAAACCGGGCCCCATGTACCCCATTTCTCGGCCGCCCATCGCATTGGGCTGCCCGGTCAGCGAGAACGGTCCACTGCCACGGCGGCAGATCTTGCCCGTCGCCAGATGCAGATTGCAGATCGCATTCGTGTGCCACGTGCCATGCGTGCTTTGATTCAGGCCCATGGTCCAACAACTGATCCACTCCGGCGCGGCGCCGATCATTTGCGCGGCCTGACGGATGTTTTCTACAGAAAGACCGGTAATCGCCGACACATTTTCCGGCGTGTAGTCCGCGAGGAAAACGGGCATTCCGTCCCAGCCTTCGGTGAAGTCCGCAATAAAAGCCGCATCCGTGTGGCCGTTTTCATGCAGCAAATGCAGCAAGCCGTTCAGCAACGCCAGATCGGTGCCCGGCTTGATCTGCAGAAAGAGATCGGCCTTGTCCGCCGTCGTATTGCGGCGCGGATCGACCACAATCAGTTTCGCACCCGCCTTCACGCGATCCATTATCCGCAGGAACAGAATCGGGTGACAGTCGGCCATATTCGCGCCGATCACGAAGAACAGGTCGGCATGATCGATGTCTTCGTACGATCCCGGCGGGCCGTCCGCGCCGAGCGAAAGCTTGTAGCCGCTGCCTGCGCTCGCCATACACAGACGCGAATTCGATTCGATGTTGTTGGTGCCAACAAAGCCCTTGGCGAGCTTGTTGACGAGGTACTGCGCCTCGACCGACATCTGTCCCGATACGTAGAACGAAAGCGCGTCCGGTCCGTGTTCGTCGAGCAGGCCGCGCAAACGCGCCGCCGTGGTGCTGATCGCCTGCGCCATCGGCAGCGGCGTCGGATCCTGGTCGCGTGCATGACGCACGAACGCGCCTTCCAGACGGCCCGACTTGCGCAACGCGACGTGCGCCGACTGGCCCTTCGTGCAGAGCCGTCCGAAATTGGCCGGATGCTCTTTATCGCCGGAGATCTTGACGACCTGCCCGTCCTCGACGTGCAGCACCATTCCGCAGCCAACGCCGCAGTAGGGGCACACGGTTTTTACGCTAGTGGAGGACATGGCAAGCGACGTCGTTCGAGAAGAGAAGGTTGACAAAAAATCAGTGACTCACACCGCGACCCACACCTGCCCGTTTTCCACCCGTGCGTTGAACGCGCTGACGGAATACGCCGGTGTTTCGAGGCACTCGCCGGTGCGCAGATCGAAGTGATGCTTGTAGATCGGCGAAGCGACGACGAGGCGCTCGCCGAGATTGCCGATCAGCCCACGCGAGAGCACAGCCGCCTGCGAGCCCGGATCGTAGTTTTCGATCGCATACACGACGGTGTCCGCGTCGCCGTTGCTCACATGAAACACCGCCACCTGTTCGCCGTTGACGAGTGCGCACACGCCCGTGTTGGGGACGATCTCGTCGAGCGGGCAAATCGGCGTCCAGGCAAGCGGAAGGCGGTCAAGGTTCATGGCGGAAGTCCTCGGTGAATAACGCGAAAAAAGAATCAAACGGTTTCGGCAACCACAGGAATCGAAGCGAGCTTCGATCGGCGCTCGACCACCGTCGCGGGCCGGATCTGACCGCGCTCCTCGACGAAGGCGACATTGCTGTCCGGCTCGCCGCTGTTGACGAAGTGACGGAAGCGCTTGCGCGTTTCAGGATCGGTGACGGCCTTCTTCCATTCGCATTCGTAGGTGTCGACCACGTGCTGCATTTCCGCTTCGAGTTCCGCGGCCACACCCAGGTGATCGTTCACGACCACATCGATCAGATAGTCGAGCCCGCCTTCGAGGTTGTCGCGCCATACGCTGGTGCGTTGCAGACGGTCCGCGGTGCGCACGTAGAACATCAGGAAGCGGTCGATGTAGCGCACCAGCGTTTCCTTATCGAGGTCCGAGGCAAGCAGTTCGGCATGGCGGGGCTTCATCCCGCCGTTGCCGCACACGTAGAGGTTCCAGCCCTTCTCGGTGGCGATGATGCCGACGTCCTTGCCCTGTGCCTCCGCGCATTCGCGAGTGCAGCCGGATACGCCGAACTTGATCTTGTGCGGTGTGCGCAGGCCTTTGTAGCGATTCTCGAGTTCAACCGCGAGGCCCACCGAATCGCCGACACCGTAACGGCACCACGTCGAGCCGACGCACGACTTAACGGTGCGCAGCGATTTGCCGTACGCATGGCCCGATTCGAAACCGGCCGCAATCAATTCTTCCCAGATGAACGGCAGTTGTTCGACGCGAGCACCGAACAGATCGACTCGCTGACCGCCGGTGATCTTGGTGTAGAGGCCGTACTTCTTCGCCACCTGGCCGACGGCGATCAATCCGTCCGGCGTCACTTCGCCGCCGGCCATACGCGGCACGACCGAATAGGTGCCGTCGCGCTGGATGTTGGCGAGGTAGTAATCGTTAGTGTCCTGCAGCGCCGCGTGCTCCTTCTTCAGCACGAATTCGTTCCAGCACGACGCAAGAATGCTTGCCACCGCCGGTTTGCAGATATCGCAGCCGAGGCCGTGGCCATGCTTCGACAGCAACTCGCCGAAGCTGCGCACGCCCTCCACGCGCACGAGGTGATACAACTCCTGGCGCGAATACGGGAAGTGCTCGCACACGTGGTTGTTGACCGCGAGGCCCTGCTTTTTCATCTCGGCCTTCATCACCTGCGTGACGAGCGGCACGCAGCCGCCGCACGACGTGCCGGCCTGGGTCGCGCACTTCAAGGCGCCGATGTCGGTCGCGCCCGCGCACACGGCGGCACAGAGGTCACCCTTCGAGACGTTGTTGCACGAACAGATTTGCGCGCCGGCGGGCAATGCCTCGACGCCGAGCGCCGGTTTCGCCTGACCGTCGGACGACGGCAGGATCAGGAATTCGGGCGACGCCGGCAACTCGATCCGGTTCAGCATCATCTGCAGCAGCGTGCCGTATTCGCTCGCATCGCCGACCATCACGCCGCCGAGCAGATACTTGCCGCATTCGGACACGACCAGCTTCTTGTAGACCTGCTTGCGTTCGTCGCTGAACTGATAGGCGCGGCTGCCTGGCGTGCTGCCATGCGCGTCGCCGATGCTCGCGACGTCCACGCCCATCAGCTTCAACTTGGTGCTCATGTCGGCACCGGCGAATTCCGCCGAGTCGCCGTGCAGTTGCTTCGCCACCGCGCGTGCCATCTCGTAGCCGGGCGCGACGAGGCCGAACAGCTTGCCCTCCCACAGCGCGCACTCGCCGATCGCGTAGATGTGCGAGTCGCTGGTGCGGCACGCGTTGTCGATCACGATGCCGCCGCGTTCGCCGAGCGCAAGGCCGCTTTGACGCGCGAGGTCGTCACGCGGACGAATGCCCGCAGAGAACACGATCATGTCGGTGTCGAGGTGACTGCCGTCCGCGAATTGCATGCGATGCGTGCCCGTCTCGCCATCGACAATCGCCGAGGTGTTCTTCTGCGTGTGCACCGTCACACCCAGCTCTTCGATCTTGGCGCGCAGCACGCGGCCGCCGCCTTCGTCGACTTGCACCGCCATCAGGCGCGGTGCGAACTCGACCACGTGCGTTTCGAGCCCCATGTCGCGCAACGCCTTCGCGCATTCGAGACCGAGCAGGCCGCCGCCGACCACCGTACCGGTCTTCGAACGGGCACCGCATTCCTGCATCGCTTCGAGGTCGTCAATGGTGCGGTAGACAAAGCAGTCCGCGCGTTCGCGGCCTTGCACGGGCGGCACGAATGGATAGGAACCCGTAGCGAACACCAGCTTGTCGTACGGCAAGGTTTCACCGGTCGATACCGTTACGGTGCGCGCGTCGCGATCGATCGCCACGGCTTTTGCATTGAGCTTCAGCAAGACGTTCTGGCGCTCGAAGAAACCCGGCTCGACGAGCGACAGATCGTCCGCCGTCTTACCCGCGAAGAATTCGGACAGGTGCACGCGGTCGTACGCCGGGCGTGATTCCTCGCACAGCACGGTGATGTCGAGCCCATGCGCCGCGTCTTGCGCCAGGCATTCGACCAGTTTGTGGCCGACCATCCCGTGACCGATAACGATGATTTTCATGACCGCGGCTTCCTCAATGTGCTGGGCTCGAATCGCTGCCGGCTGGCTGCTGCGCGAAAGCGATTCCGGAAATAAAAACGGCGTCCCGCGAACCCAGTCGATGACTGAGTTCGGGGGACGCCGTTGTCCTGACCTGTGCTGCGGCGAGTACTTTGTTGTTGCACTCGCGGCGGATCCACGTTGATCCGATGGCAAGGCTTAACGCAAAGGTTGTGCCAATTGAGTGAGATTCCCGCTGCAGCGCCGTGGAACGGGGATTTGCGGCATATGACACGGGTCTGCTGTCAGCAGGATGTGGGGCACGTCTTGATGCAGCGAGGCACAGGGATGGTGCGACGCAGCACCGTACGCGTGCGGGCAGTGTTTCGCGGCACTTAGCGACACTCACCGCGCACGATCTGACCGATCGGTATGGAAATATACCTACACAGGTTGTAGATCCGCTCTGTGTGCCGGCCGTTATGGAGCGATGGTGGCGAAGCCCAACCCGATGTTCTTGCAGATCAGACGCAGGATCGAGGACACGGCGTAGATGCGGCTGCCCGCTTCGCTATCCCGTGCGATTCGCGCTACCTCGTCCTCCCGAGCGGCAATTTGTTCGTAAGAAAGCCGTGCCAGATACCTTGCCGGAATGACCGAAGAAAACAGAATAGTGAGCTTCGATTCTGTCGGGACTTCAAATTGCTCAATACAGGCGCGAGTCGTTACGCTCCGGATTCAATCATCATTTCGTCAAGCCCGTGCCGATGCCGGTGATCCTCGCGGCGCTGACCGGGCGTGGCCGGCGTTAATCGCCAAAGCCCAATTCAGCGTCGACCGTTTGCCCGACGCGCAGCCACGCTCCGGCCCCGCGCGCGACGAGCGCGTTGTTGCCGAATGTCACCGCACCATCCCGCTGCGGATTCGCCCGGTAGACGCTCATCGTGTCGGTCGGCTCGTTCGGCCAATCGGGATCGCGCGCGCCCTTCGCCTGATCGATAGTCGGCATCGGACAGCGCGAGCATGGCTTGACCAGTTGCAGTTGCACGGCCTCCTCCTCTGCGCCGTCGACACTCAGACTCTCGACATAATCCTCTTCGTACGCATCGAGTCCCGTCAGCACGACGTTGGGGCGAAACCGGTCCATCGGAATCGACGGCGCGCCTTTACTGTTCAGGCGCACGTTCAGATCGTCGAGTGAGGCCTGGCCGATCACCAGCAGCGGAAAACCATCGGCGAAATACGTGGTGGCCCCGGGGACGCTAGCGGTGTAGTCCGGATCGACCTGCCGTTCGCGTTCGGGATCGAAGCGCAGAAGCCGCGACGGCACGCCGAGAAACGCTGAAAACCACGCTGCGCTCTCTTCTCCGGTGTCGAGTCCATAGGCCGCGTCGCCCCAGACCACGGTTTGCACCTTCTGCGGAGCGCTCAGCCCGGCGGCGTCGAGCGGCGTGCGCAGCTCGCTCATGCCCGGCGCGCGGATCACGAGTTCATGTTCGCCGAGCTCGACCCTGATCAGCGCCATGCGCGGATACGCGCGCTGTGTGAGCATTGCGCCGCTCGGGTCGGTGACCATCCAGCATCGATCGTATTCGAGGCCGGTGGCGAGCAGGCGTGCTTCGTTCAACGCAATGCCGGCGCAGGATTTGATCGGATAGACGAAAAGCTCGCTGATGGTAGGCATAGTGTGAGTGGTGTGGGAAACACGCGCTTTTTGTGTTGAACTCCGATTGTAAAGCGCCGGCGCGTGTTGCCGGATATCGGTTGCGCCGAACTTGAGCGGCGTATTGAGCTTCGTATTGAGCGGCCCGCCCCGGAACGCCTGCTGCGCAAGAGTTTGCGCCGCGCGAGCGCGAATCCGGCGGGATTCGACGCGCTGCCTGAAACCGGCCGGGCGATGCGGCCGTTTCTTCCGACAGCGCTTGGACGTAAAATCCACAATCGAACCGCTCGGGCAAAGACAGAGCCGGCGCCGGGCACACTCCGGCGCGTCACTGGATTCAACGTGTAGAAGCATCCCTACCATAAACGAAACAGGAAATTCATTATGCTGAGCAAACCCGTGTTGACCGTTGCCGAAACGACCCGAATCCTCGAAGCCGCTCGCGCGGAGGCCGAGAAGAACCAGTGGGCCGTTGCCATCGTGGTGGTCGACGACGGCGGCCATCAACTCGGCATGCTGCGTCTGGACGGCAGCGCGCCGGCCAGCGCGTACATCGCGACGGAAAAAGCCCGCACTTCGGCGATCGGCCGCCGCGAAACCAAGGTATATGAAGACATGATCAACAATGGCCGCACGGCATTCCTGAGCGCACCGCTGCAAGGCACGCTGGAAGGCGGCGTGCCGGTGATCGTCGACGGCCAGGTGGTCGGCGCGGTCGGCGTGTCGGGCGTCAAGTCGGATCAGGACGCACAAATCGCCAAGGCGGGTATTCAGGCAATCGCCGCTTAAGTCCGGAGCCATTCGGAATCCGTTCAAAGCGGCGGCAATAAAAACGAAGCACAACACGGACCGATGCCCCCTCATCGGTCCCATTCAAGGATGGAGCAGTCGATGACTCAGATGAACACGCGCGGTGGACTGCAAGTCGCCGCCAACCTCGACCAGTTCGTCGAAACCGAAGCCCTGCCCGGCACCGGAATCGACAGCGCCGCATTCTGGTCAAGTTTCGACGCCCTCGTGCATGAGCTGGCGCCGAAAAACCGTGCGCTGCTGGCCGAGCGCGACCGCCTGCAAACCGAACTCGATACATGGAATCGCGCCAATCCGGGTCCGGTGCGCGATCTGCGCGCGTACCGTGCCTTCCTCGAAGGCATCGGCTACATCGTGCCGTCGCCGGCAAGCGTCAAAGCCACGACCGACCACGTGGACACCGAAATCGCCGAACAGGCCGGCCCGCAGCTCGTCGTGCCGCTGTCGAATCAGCGCTATGCGCTGAACGCGGCCAACGCACGCTGGGGCAGCCTGTACGACGCGCTGTACGGCACCGATGCGATCCCCGAGACCAACGGCGCAGAAAAGCAGAAGGCCTTCAACCCGGTGCGTGGCGCCGCGGTGATCGCTTATGCCCGCAAGTTTCTCGACCAGGCCGCCCCGCTCGCGAACGGCTCGCACGTCGACGCCACGCTGTATAGCGTCGAAGGCGGCAAGCTCGTCGTCACGCTGAAAAGCGGCAAGACCGAACTGAAAACGCCGGCGCAGTTCATCGGCTATCAGGGCGACGCGAGCGCACCGTCCGCCGTGCTGTTGAAGCACAACGGCCTGCACTTCGAAATCCAGATCGACGCGAACGATTCGATCGGCAAGACCGATTCGGCGCACGTGAAGGATGTGCTGGTCGAAGCCGCGGTGAGTACGATCATCGACTGCGAAGACTCGGTTGCAGCAGTGGATGCGGACGACAAGGTCCAGCTCTATCGCAACTGGCTCGGCCTGATGAACGGCACCCTGACGGAAGAAGTCACGAAGGGCGGCAAGACCTTCACGCGCAGTCTGAACACCGATCGCGTGTACACCGCCGCGAACGGCACGGCGCCGATCGTGCTGCATGGCCGCTCGCTGCTGTTTATCCGCAACGTCGGTCATTTGATGACGAATCCGGCCGTGCTGACGAAAGACGGCAAGGAGATTCCGGAAGGCATTCTCGATGGTGTCATCACCACGCTGTGCGCGCTGCACGACCGCAAGCACAAGCTGAATTCGCGCACCGGTTCGATCTATATCGTGAAGCCGAAAATGCACGGCCCGGCCGAAGTCGCGTTCGCGAGCGAACTGTTCGCGCGCGTCGAAGACCTGTTCAAGCTGCCGCGCAACACGATCAAGATGGGCATCATGGACGAGGAGCGCCGCACCAGCGTCAACCTGCTCGCCTGTATCGGCGAAGCGTCCGAGCGTGTCGCGTTCATCAACACGGGCTTCCTCGACCGCACCGGCGACGAAATGCACACGGCGATGGAAGCCGGCCCGATGATGCGCAAGGGCGACATGAAGTCGAGCGCATGGATTGCCGCGTACGAGCGCAGCAACGTGCTGGTCGGTTTGAGCGCGGGCCTGCGTGGCCGCTCGCAGATCGGCAAGGGCATGTGGGCCATGCCGGACCTGATGCACGCCATGCTCGAACAGAAGATCGCGCATCCGAAGGCCGGTGCGAACACCGCATGGGTGCCCTCGCCGACCGCCGCGACGCTGCATGCGCTGCACTATCACCAGGTCGACGTGCAGGCGGTTCAGCAGGAACTCGAACGCACGGACTACGCGAAGGTTCGCGACGAACTGCTCGACGGCCTGCTGACGATCCCGGTCGTCGCCGAAGCGAAGTGGAACGCGGACGAGATCCGCAGCGAAGTCGAGAACAACGTGCAAGGCATTCTCGGCTACGTGGTGCGCTGGGTCGATCAGGGCGTGGGCTGCTCGAAGGTGCCGGACATTCACAACGTCGGTCTGATGGAAGACCGCGCCACGCTGCGCATCTCCAGCCAGCACATTGCGAACTGGCTGCATCACGGTGTGGTCACGCGCGAGCTGGTCGAAGAGACCTTCAAGCGCATGGCGAAGGTGGTCGACGAGCAGAACGCGGGCGATCCGCACTACCAGCCGATGGCGCCGGGCTTCGACACGCTGGCGTTCAAGGCCGCGCAGGCACTGGTGTTCGAAGGACGTGAACAACCGAGCGGCTACACGGAACCGTTGCTGCATAAGTTCCGGCTGGAAGTGAAGAAGGCGCAGTAAAGGCTTTTTTGGGCAGTGGCCCAGGCATAAGGCTCGATCTTTCGGGCCCGCCTGAGTCTTGAATCTCAGCCCCAAACCAGGCCAGATAGAAAGACGGGCGCCGCATCATGCGGCGCCCGTTTTAATTTGCGCGGTAGTACTGCGCGTTGCTTCTGCGTGAAGCGTGAAAGGTCTCCTACACGTTAAGCTGCTTCAGCCGTGTACTGCGCCGGCACGCTGGCCTGCATATTCGCCTGCATATAGGTTTGCAAATACGCTTCGAATTCCGCCTTCACTTCCGGATGACGCAGCGCGAATTCCACCGTCGCCTTCAGATAGCCCAACTTGCTGCCGCAATCGAAGCGTGTGCCGAAGTAGCGGTACGCGAGCACCTGTTCTTCGGTCAGCAGCGATTGCACCGCGTCGGTCAATTGCAGCTCACCGCCCGCGCCCGGCTTGAGCGCGCGGATATGCTTGAAGATGGTCGGCATCAACACGTAGCGGCCCACCACGCCGAGGTTCGACGGGGCCTTGTCCGGCGCCGGCTTTTCGACGATGCCTGACAGCTTGATCACATTGTCTTCCCACTCGCGGCCATCCACGACGCCGTACGAACGGCTGTCTTCGCGCGCGATGGTTTCGACGCCGATCACCGAGCTGTGATAGTGGTTGAAGGTGTCGACGAGTTGGCTCATCACCGGCTTCGAGCTATGCAGCAAGTCGTCCGCCAGAATCACGGCGAACGGGCTGTCGCCCACCAGTTTCTCGGCGCACAGCACCGCATGACCCAGACCGAGGGCTTCGGCCTGACGCACATAGAAGCAGTCGACGTTAGCCGGCTTGATGCTGCGCACGAGGTCGAGCAGCTTCTGCTTGTTGCGTGCCTCGAGTTCCGCTTCGATCTCGTAGGACTTGTCGAAATGATCTTCGATAGCGCGCTTGCTGCGGCCCGTCACGAAGATCATCTCGGTGATGCCGGCGGCAATCGCTTCCTCAACCGCGTATTGAATCAGCGGCTTGTCGACGATCGGCAGCATTTCCTTGGGGCTTGCTTTGGTAGCCGGCAAAAAGCGTGTCCCGAGGCCCGCTACGGGAAACACGGCTTTGGTGACTTTCAGCATGGTTGGCATTCCCACATCGGTTAGAAATTAGTGTGTTCGCGGGCCTCGCGGCCACTCGATGTCGCCGAAAAGACTAACAAAAAAATTAATCCATTTCGTGCGTTAATTTTTCTCGATTCGAATAAATAATTCGATTGGCTTTCGATATTCCGGATCGTGACATGCATCAGGAAACAATTACGTACCGGCAACGAATTATTTTCTGAAATTCCGAAAATTTTACGTATCCGGCGAAGCGGATCGCAGGTCACCTCGCGCGCGTCCGGGGGCGCATGGTGGATGCACGACGGCGCTCCCGGACACAGATCATTCGTTCTCGTCGAGCTGGGGCAGCTTGCCCGGGTTCATCCGAAAACGGCGGATCGGTTCGTTGCGCAGCGCCTCCCGGTAGGCGGAGGCGGCGACAAGGATCAGCAGCACGGCAATGCCGGCGAGTAAATGCAGGTTCATGACTTCACCTCTGGTCAAGAGAATCCGTGCCTTAAATTAGCACAACAAAACCGGCAAATAATTCGATGTAGCAAGTACTTATACGGAATTACACTTCGTCACAAAATCGCCATTTAATTCGATTTCCCACGCAATTTTTTATCGATTTTTTACCTCCGTGGTGCACTAGCATGTGATGCACCGCGGGCGCGCACGGCGTGCCCGGGGGATAAGCTTTTTCTTCCTTCAGATTAAGGACCGCGCATGAGCGACTCAGCACTGGATGCCGCCGGCTCATCCCTGCCCCTTTCCCCGTCACGAAAGGCCGCCGCGCCGCGCGCGCAGAGCGAAGCGCGCGCCGAGAGCGCCGGCAAGGAACATGTAATCGACGCCATGCGGGGCTTCGCCGCGCTTCTGGTCGCCTATTTTCATTGCCGCCAGGTCGAATGGGTGGGCATGCAGACCTTTCACCAGAGCGTCGGCCATTCTTTCAGTCTGAGTACGATCGCCGCCTACCTGACCTTCCCGATTGCGTGGGGTTCGGCCGGCGTGCCGATTTTCTTCGTGATCAGCGGCTACTGCATTCATCGCGGCGGCGCGCTACGTCTGGCAAAAAATCCCGACTACCGGCTCGACACCGGCAATTTCTGGATCCGCCGTTTTGCGCGTATTTATCCGGTATTGCTGGCGGCGCTCGTGCTGACTTTTGCGCTCGACTGGGCCAGCTTGCAGTTGCCGCCGGTCAACCACAAGATCCGCGAGATCGGCCTGCAGGCATTCCTCGTCAACCTGTTTTCGCTGCAAGGCGTGGCCGGCAAGACGTTTGGGTCGAACGGCGCGCTCTGGACGCTATCGCTCGAAGTGCAGTTCTACGCGATCTATCCGCTGCTGTTCGCGCTGCGCCGGCGTCTGGGCATGACTTCCGTGCTGGCGATCGTCGCGGTCATTAACGTGGTGTCCGCCTATGTGCTCGAACGCCACGACATGCAGTTCTTCACGTCCTATTGGTTTTCGTGGACGCTCGGCGCGTGGATCGCCGACGCGAAGGCCCGTAGCGCGCCGGATGCGCGTTCGTCGGTCTGGCTCTACGCACTCGCCGCGGCGTTCATTGCGCTCGGCTGCGCGGCGTTTCATTTCGGCCAGTACGGCGCGTTCCAGCTCTGGGCCGTCGGTTTCGCGTTCTACCTGTACAAGGCACTGGAACGCCGCAATGCCGATACCCCGGGCGTGCGCCTCCTGTCACGGTTCGGCGATTTCAGCTTCTCGCTGTATCTGATCCATCTGCCCATCTTCGTGCTGCTGTCGTCGATCCTGTTCCGCTCGTCGCTGCAGATGTCGATCTGGCCGTCGTTCGGCTACATGCTGGTGGCCGTGCCGGTGGCCTACGTGTTCTACCGGCTGGTCGAACTGCCGGCGATGAAGTGGTCCGCGAGTTTCAAACCGAAGAATGTAGTGAAGCCAGCCTGAGAGCGATGCAGTAGAAAGATCGGAGAAACACAATGTTCACTTCAGAAACAGGTTTCTCCTTCGACAATGCGAGCAAGCCTTGCCGCCGGGATCACGTTGTACAACCCAGTTGCATAGGTGGTGTGTAGCGCGAAAAAAACGGAGCGGAAGTCCTCAGGACTTTCGCTCCGCTGCGCTAACGACAGAAACCGGCCGAGTCCCTGCCTACCCCCGCGTTAAATCACTTCGCACGTTCATCCGCTTAAGCGCCCGCACAAGCCCCTCAACGCCCCGCCACGCGCTTCAGAATCCGCTCGACACCTTCCACATACGTCGCCGTCCCGAACCGGCTCAACGCCGTCTGATAGCCATTTCTGACCAGCCTGTTACGCAGCTCGTCGTTCGAGCGCAACTCGGCGAGCGTATCGGCGAGACCATGCGCGTCGCCGGGGGTGCATAGCACGCCGTTCTCGTAATCGTCGATGATCTCCAGCACGCCGCCTGCGCGTGCCGCCACCACCGGCCGCTGCGCCAGCATCCCCTCGACGATCACGCGACCGAACGGCTCCGGCGTAATCGACGTATGGACGACCGCATCGACCGCGCACATGCAAGCCGGAATGTCGTGCTGGAAGCCGAGGAAATGCACCCGGCCACCGAGGTTATGCGCGGCGACGAAAGCATGCAGTTCGATCTCGTACGCGTCCTCGCCGAACAACGGCGCGCCCACCAGCACCGCATGCATCTGCGGATTGAGGACCATCGCTTCGAGCAACACGTGTTGGCCCTTCCAGCGCGCGAGGCGGCTGAACGAGCCGACCAGAAACGCATCCTGCGGCAGGTTCAGGCGCTGGCGCAACGTCGCTTGCGGGACCGTACGCAACGCGTCGAACGGCGCCGCGGAGATACCGTTGAACACCACGTCGATATGCTTTTTGTCGAAGTGCGTGAGTTCCGCGAAGGCGCGGGCGGAAGCCGCCGAATTGGCGATCACGTGCGTGAGGCCGAGGCGCGCGCACCACTTGATAATCGCCAGTTGCTTACCGCCAAAATGCTCGGGACTCACGATATCCCGCAGATGCCAGACCACCGGCCGCCTGGCAAGCTTGCCGGCAATCGCACCGATCACCATCGCGCGCTGCGTGTTCGCATAGATCACCTCGGCGTCGCGCGCGCGTTTCGCGGTGGCGCGCACGAGCGACATCAAGCCCTTGAGCGCCTGACCCTTCGGCAGCGAACCGCCCTGCTTACGCACATTGCGCAATGCGCCGGCATCCAGCACGTTGACAGTCACGCCAGCCTTCGCCAAAGCAGTGCGGAACGGGCCGTCGTCGAACAGTACGACTTCGATGCGCGAGCGCAAAGCTTTGACGATTTCCAGCAGCGATAACTCGGCGCCGCCGAGCACCCCACTCTGGTCGACCGCGAGGATGCGCGGTGCGTTGGCACCCGGCTCTGCTTTATACGGAACGTACGGCGGCAGCGTCGCCGAGCGCAATGCCGGCACCGAAGCCCGCACGTGGGCGAAGAAACGTTCGCGGAAATTCGCGGCCGAGAACTGCTCGGCGTTCGCGCGGCAATCCACTGGCGAAAAACGCTTCACGTGGCCGTCGAAACGCTCGACCGCCGCAATGATCGACTCGACGTTCTGCTCGTCGAAGAACATGCCGGTGGGCCGCGACTCGGACAGATCGCGCACGGTTTCAAGCGCCCCGCCCTTGCCGTAGGCGATCACCGGCGTGCCGCAGGCCTGCGCTTCGACCACTGAAATGCCGAAGTCTTCTTCCGCGGCGAACACGAAAGCTTTCGCGCGGCTCATCTTTTCCTTGAGCACCTTGAACGGCTGATAGCCCATGATCTCGACATTCGGCCCTGCCTTCGCGCGGATCTTCTGCATATCGGGGCCGTCGCCGATCACCACCAGCTTGCGCTCCGGCATCTGCGCGAACGCTTCGACGATCAGATCGATCTTCTTGTACGGCACCATCCGCGAGGCGGTCAGATAGAAATCATCCTTGTCGGTGCATAGCGCAAACGCTTCGACATCGACGGGCGGAAAGATCACCTGCGCTTCGCGCTGATAAACCTTCCTGATCCGCCGCGCGATGAAATCGGAGTTTGCAACAAAGCCGTCCACCGAGTTCGACGTGCGGATATCCCAGTTGCGGATGTAGTGCAGAATCAGCCGCGCCATCGCGGACTTCGGCCCGGCGGTCAGCTTCGACTGCTGCAGGTACTGATGCTGCAGATCCCATGCGTAGCGAATCGGCGAATGCACGTAGCTGATATGCACCTGATCGGGGCCGGTCAGAACGCCCTTCGCGACCGCGTGACTGCTGGAAATCACCACGTCGTAGGCCGACACGTCGAGCTGCTCGATCGCGAGCGGCATCAAGGGCAGATACGTGCGGTATTTGGTCCGTGCAAGCGGCAGTTTCTGGATGAACGAGGTGGTGACCGGCTTGCCACGCAGAAAGCTGCGGTCGTCGAGAAAATCGACGAGGCTGAACAGGTCCGCGTCCGGAAAGCACGCGACAATCTGTTCGAGCACCTTCTCGGCGCCCGCATAGGTGACGAGCCAGTCGTGCACGATCGCGACACGCACCGTCTTGTCGCTACGCAACGCCGAGCGGCGCGACGGCGCCTGAACACCGGGAACGGTGGTGAGTTCAGCCAGTGCGCTGCGCGTCGCGGGTTGCAGCACGGCTTCTTCAAGGACTTCGTGGTTCATGCGCTTTTCCTCGGATTCAGTCGCAACAGCAGTGAACGCGCAAGATCGCGCAAAGCGGGTGTCATCGTGATCGACCAGGCGACGTTCGCGCCAACCATCAACAGGCCGGCGACGATCGCCAAGGCGAGACTCGGCAGGAAGCTGGCAAGCCACAGGCTGGCCAGCAGAAAAGCGAGGTGGGCGAGCATGTCGAGCGCGATCTGGCGGGCGCGAATCGCCGACAGGCGCAGCAGCACCGCGTAATCGAACAGCGCCCGGCCGGCCACGGCCATCGCCGCGCCGGTCAAACCAAAATGCGTAATGCCGAGCCACAATGCCCCTGCAAACAAGGGCAATTCGAACAAACCGACCCGCGCGGCGGTGGCCGGGTTGACCTGTGACTGAATCAGAATCCGCGTGACGTTCGCCTGGCCGACGAGCCACACGGCAACGATCATGATCCGGCCCACCGGCGCGGCCACGGTGGCGATCTCATTGCCGACCCACAGATGCAGGAACGGTTCGAGCACCAGCATCGCGACCAACGCGACCGGCGTGAACACGCCGTTAAGGAATTCGAGCGATTGCTGCGTGATGGTGTCCGCATCCGCGCGGCCCACGGCTGAGAGGCGTGGAAACAACGTGCGCACCAGCGCGGTCGGCACGATATTCAGACGCGTCACGAGGTTCTGCGGCACCGTGTAGTAGGTGACGAAACGCGCGCCGAGACTCGTGCCGAGCATCACGCGGTCGAGCGATTCGGCGATCATGTTAGTGACGCTCGCAATCAGCATCCAGCCGCCGAAGTTGAAGAGCCCCTTTGCCACGCCGAGTTGCGGCGGCAGAACACTGCGGATGTCCAACACCTTCAGCGCGGAGCGGCCCAGCAGAATCGCTGCGAGAATCCGTGCGAACACCGCCGCGGCGAGTACGTTCTGCAAGGTCGCCCCCAGCCACAAAGCAGCGCCGAGCGGCAGCAACTGGAACAGGAAGGTGCCGATCGTCTGGTTGGTGTTGTAGACACCAAAGCGCTCCGCGCCGTTGATTGCACCGGCGAACACCCACGACACGTTGGCAATCGGAATCGCCACCGCGAGCCACGGCAGCGCCATATAGACCTCATGCTGCAACTCGGGCGACACCTTGGTGAAGTACGCGGTGTACAGAAACGCGCCGAAATAGATGATCAGGCCGCCGATCACACCCGTCGCGAGATTGAGCCACGTCGCGCTCCAGAACACGCGCGCGCTCTCGCCCTTGTCGCCCGAGGCGCGCGCCTTCGAGATGTGATTCTGCGCGGCCATGCTCATGCCAAGATCGAGAATCCCGAAGTAGCCGATCAGGGTCCACACGAGACTGATCACGCCGTAGCGCTCGACGCCGAGCAGCTTGATATACGACGGCACGGTCACGAGCGAGACGAAAGTCGGCAGCACCAACCCGAAGAAGTTGATCGCTACGTTCTTGAGAATGCCTTTGTCCATCGGATGCCTTGGGTTTGACTACATTTGCCTGGTATTGCGAAGAAAGCGGTCATGCCATGCGTTGTGTCATGGTTTCCAGCGATACATCATCACTTTCCCGCGCGCGTCTTCTTCGACGAACACGAGGTACTCGCCATTGCTGCGCTTCGCGGCGCTGATGCCGTTGGGCACATCGACCCAACCCGACGCGCTGCCCACTTCCGGGCCTGGACGGATCACGCCGATCTCCTTGCCGCTGTCCTTGTCCCACACGTGCACTGCGCCGACCGGCTCGACGCCGAATAGGTATTGCCCTTCAACGGTGAGGCCGATGATCGTGGCGATGGGTTTGGTTTGCGTCGTCCACGGCAGCGTGATCGAATAGCGCTGCACCGGATTGCCGCTCGACCATTTGTCGTAGCGCACCAGCACGCGGCCCACTTCTTTCCAGAAGCCGCGATCCACCGGCGTATCGGGCGTATAGCCGGTCACATACATCGTGTCGGTGTCGGGCTCGTAGATCGCGCGATGCAGTTCGGTGAACGGTTGCGGCACCGGGTACTGCGTCAGGTTCGAATACGAGTAGATCGGGTTGCCCTTCGCATCGAGTCCGCCGAAACGGAAGCGATAAATGCCCTTGTTATCGCGGGTGCGCCAGATGTCGCCTGCACTATCGACCCACCAGCCCCAGCCGCCCGCGAGCTTCGTGCCGCTCGTGTTGAGCGTGAATTCGTCCGTGTTGAACTTGCCGTCGCCGTTCACGTCGCGCCAGATCCAGTCGCCCCCCGGCGGCGCGTTCGGCACCTTGGAGACCGCGCGCTCACGCCCGGCGATGAAGCCCGAAGGAATCGCAGTCTCGCCGTCGTGCTGCGGATCGAAGCGATAGATCTTCAGGTGGTCCGCGTACATGTCGGTCAAGTACAGAAACGTGCGGCCCTTGAGCTTGCGAGCGATCGGCAAGCCGGGATATTGATCGGTGTGAAAGACCGGGTCGTCGGGATACTTGAAGCGGTTCGACAGAAAGCCCGCGTATTTCCAGTCCTGCCCCGCAGGCTTCGAGAGATCGAGTTCGAAGCGCTTGTTGCCGGTATAGACGCTGTCCGGACGCGACGGATCGATCCACGCGCCGTCGACGAACAACAAGCCTTGCACCTGCCAGTTCTGTTTGCCGTCCGGCGCGTAACTCTCGAGCGTGGCACCGAGGCCCGCGCCGATCGGTTCGTAGCGTGGTCCGATGCCGTTGGTCGACACATAGACGTTGCCGCGTGCATCCACGCCAACGCCGGTCAAACCGTTGAAGCGCTGCGGGCCTGGCTTGCCGGGCGTACCGCTGAAAATGCCACCGCGTTCACCGAGCGAGCCCGACTCCGCATAACGGCCGTTGCCCTTGCTGAAAAACAGCACCTGTTGGCGCGGACCGTTGTCCGCGATCAGAACGCGGCCCTGTGCATCCAAAGCGATATCGACCGCGACCGTATCGGCGGGCAACGTGAATGTTTCGTCGATGCGCTTGCCCGCGGCGGTGTAGTGCTCCACTTGCGGCGCCTTATCGTTGCGCGTGCCGCTCAACACCCAGAGCGTGCCGTCGGGGGCTAGCGCGATACGGCCCGGCTCGTGCACGGTCCAGGTTGTTTTCTGCTGCATCGATTCCGCGTCATACACTTCGATGCGATCGCGCGCCGTGTTCGCCGCGTAAAGCGTGGTGTCATTCGCCGCCATGCCGCCGATTTCGGCACTCGTGCCGGTCGGCACTTCGTTCATCATCAAAAAGCCCGCTGCGAGTTGCGCATGCGGGTCAGCGCTTTTCGCGGCCGGCTGGAACGGCGCGGCGCGCTTCGGATCGGCGATCTGCCGACGCGAAATGCCGAACCACTGTTTGCCCTTTTCCGGCCACACGCCCTGCTCGACCAGACGTCCTTTCTCGTTGCCGACTTCGATCGCCACGAAGGCGTACTTGCGATTCACCGCGATCGCGCTGCCGCCGCCGTTGCCCCAACCATGCGTGCCGCCCGCGAAGCCGAGCATCTTGCCGTTCTGGTAGACGCTCGCTTCGGCGCCGCTTTCGTCCCACGGCGCGTTCGTATAGACCTTGCCGTCAGGCGCGACCGCAATCGCGGTGATGTTGATCTGCGTCCACGTGCCATCGCCGAAACCGAAGGTGTTACCGATCCAGGAATTTTTCGCGTTCAACACGGTTTCCGCGGATGCCGTGAAGCTGACCGACGCCGCCGTCATTCCGGCCGCATAGGCAAACACAGCAATCCAGGTTTTGAACGTGAAACGGGCCAAAGTTATTCCTCCAATCAGGGCCGTGCCGCGATCAGGCAACGGGCCCGCGCGGATGCAAAATCCAATGAGATGACGGCTGAGGCCGCTAGCAGCGACGCAAGAACACGAGACTGATTCCCGCAAGACACGACGTATAAGAAGGGGCTTAGTAATCAGGCTCATCACAGCGCCCACGGTCCAACGCGAACCCGATCGAATACGAGCAGTCGGCGCGTGACGCACGCGCCATCCCCGGCCACCCGTCCACACGGCTCACATTACGCGGAAAGAATGCCGCGACGAAAATCGAAAATAATTCAAAAATATTCGGCGCTTTAAGCATCGTGAAAGAAAATGATTTAAAAATCGATTAAATGAAAATGGACGTGAACGCCTGCGTCCCGCAGTGCCCTTGCGCCCCATCCTTACCGATGTAGCCTGATTCCGGCTGCACTTCTTACGGATTGCGACAGCCACAAGGCACAAGCATAAAAATCTATTGCGAATGGATAACGAAACACCCTGTTGCAATCTGATTCATTTATCTATTTCATTCCCGTTTTTTCATCAATTTATTTTCCCTAGAATCGAATGCACTTCCGTTGCGACGCGAAGCGAGCGCGCCCTTGCCCTCAAGCCCTGTTCCTGACTTGAGAAGACTTGCGCGATCCTTCGCCCGGCCCATCCGCTTCACACCATGGACGGTTCATGACTGCTAGCGCACTGCCCTTAGCGCCTTCTCACTCTCGCCGCATCGTGCAGCTCGACGGTTTGCGCGCCATCGCTGTGCTCGCGGTATTCGCCCAGCACGCCTTGAAAGCGCCGCTGTGGATGGGCGTCGATCTGTTTTTTGTTTTGAGCGGTTTCCTGATTACCGGCATCCTGCTCGAACGAAAGGCGCGTCAGCAGTCGTATTTCGGCTATTTCTATGCACGCCGGGCGCGGCGCATCCTGCCGCCTTATCTGCTGCTGATGGCGGTGTCGTCGATTCTGTTCGGCTTCGGCTGGGCGCAGCACTGGCAGTGGTATGCGTTCTTCGCGACCAATATCGGCGACGCGCTCAATCAAAGCGGTCACGACAGCCTGAATGTGCTGTGGTCACTGGCGGTCGAAGAGCAGTTCTATATCTTCTGGCCGTTCGTGATCCTGCTGCTGCCCGAGCGCGTGCTCGGCTACGCGGCGGCCGCGTTGATCGTGCTGGTGCCGGTGCTGCGCGCGGTCGCCACGCCCTGGTTCGATTCGTTCTGGCCGATCTATTACCTGACGCCGTTCCGCATGGACCTGTTGGCGGCCGGCGCGTTGCTCGCCGTCGCCGTACGGCGCGATCGCAATGCACTCGAACCGTTCAAGGGTCTCGCCGTGCTCGGCTTTTTTGCCGCGCTCGCGGTGCTGGCGTGGCTGCATCTGCACTATCCGCGGTTCCGGGCGGCCAATACGCCGCTGTCGAACGCCGCGCTCTACAGCGTTTCGTTGGTGCTTTGTACTTCGGTCGTGGTCATCGCCCTGCAAAGCAAGGGCATCGTCAAGCGGCTGCTGTGCAACCCCGTGCTGGTCTATATCGGCACGATCAGCTACACGATCTATCTGATTCACCTGAGCGTGCTGTACACGCTGTGGCCGCTGCATCTGAACCGCTATCTGACCGCGGCGCTCGCACTCGCGATCACCCTCGCCTACGCCAGCATCACGTGGTTCGCGTTCGAAAAACGCTTGATCTTCGGCTCGGCAGGCAAAGCCCATGCGCCCGCCGGCAGCGTGTCGGGGGGCGCATCGCAAGCGCCGCAAAGCCGCGCATGAGGCGCCGCGCGTGGTTCGCTGCGGGCGTGTCGGCCGCTGCGTCAGTGCTGGTTTCGCTGACACTGGATGCGCACGCCAGCGGACCGGCATCGCAGGTGCTGGTCGACGCCTACGGCGATTCGACCACGCTCGGCATTACGTGCAGCGAAGGCCACTGCGGACCGCAGGCGCAAAACGCCGTGTCGTATCTGCAGGACGAATTGCAGGCCAGGTACGGTCAACGGGTGCGCGTCACGAACTACGGCGTGGGCGGCACGATGGCCAGCCAACTGCGCGACGGCACCGGCAACCGCCGCGCCGGCCCGACCGCCGGCCTGCCGTGGCAGGAACGGCTCGCCGCTTCGCCCGCGCAGATCGTGTTGATCAACTACGGCATTAACGAAGTGATGCGGAACCAGACGCCCGAGCAGTTTTACACGGCCGAAACGACGCTCGTGAAAACGGCCCGCGCGCTCGGCAAAGAGCCGGTTCTACAGACCTCGAACCCGATGCCCGACAACCGCCTGAACGCGCGGCTCGCCGCGATGGTCGCGATGACGCGACGGGTGGCCGCCGAACAGCAGGTGCCGCTCGTCGATCAGTTCGCGTACGTCAGCAATCTGCCGGACTGGAAGACGCTGATGTCCGACGGCGCGCATCCCAAGCCGGGTTTGTACCGGCTCAAGGCGGAACAGGATTTTCAGGTCGTCGATCCGCTGGTGCGGCGACTGCTGGACGGCACGCTTTGAAGCTCCTTTTTCAAGTGCACTTCTCTTTCTCTTTTACCAATATCGAAGGCAAGCTATGAGCCAACCACGCAAAGCGATCATCACCGGCGTATCCGGACAGGACGGCGCCTATCTGACCAAACTGCTGCTCGACAAGGGCTACCACGTGACCGGCACGTACCGGCGCACGAGTTCGGTCAATTTCTGGCGCATCCGTGAGCTCGGCGTGCTCGATCATCCGAATCTGCGTCTGGTCGAACACGACCTGACCGATCTGGGCTCGACGCTGCGCCTGCTCGAAGGCGCGCAGGCCGACGAGCTGTACAACCTCGCCGCGCAGAGCTTCGTGGGTGTCTCGTTCGACCAGCCCGTGACGACCGCCGAAGTGACCGGCATCGGCGCGTTGAATCTGCTCGAAGGCATCCGCATTCTGAATCCGAAGACCCGTTTTTATCAGGCGTCGACTTCGGAAATGTTCGGTCTCGTGCAGGCCGTGCCGCAACGCGAGGACACGCCTTTCTATCCGCGCAGCCCGTATGGTGTGGCCAAGCTGTTCGCGCACTGGTCGACCATCAACTATCGCGAGTCGTACAACCTGTTTGCGAGCAGCGGGATTCTGTTCAATCACGAATCGCCGCTACGTGGCCGTGAATTCGTCACCCGCAAGATCACGGACACCGTCGCGAAGATCAAGCTCGGCAAACAGGATGCGCTGGAGCTCGGCAACCTGAGCGCCAAGCGCGACTGGGGCTTCGCGCTCGAATACGTGGAAGGCATGTGGCGCATGCTGCAAGCCGATGAACCCGACACCTTCGTGCTCGCCACCGGCCGCACCGAGACGGTTCGCGACTTCGTACGCATGGCGTTCGCCGCCGCGGGGTATCAGATCGAATGGTCGGGCAAGGAAGAGCGCGAGACCGGCATCGACGTGGCAACCGGCAAGACGCTGGTGCGCGTGAATCCGAAGTTCTATCGCCCGGCGGAAGTGGATCTGCTGATCGGTTGCGCGGACAAGGCGCACGAGAAGCTCGGCTGGAAGCCGGAAACCACGCTTGAACAGTTGTGCCACATGATGGTTCATGCGGACCTTGGCCGGAACGAGCATCACGAGACGTTCTGATTCTGTCCTGAGTGTCGGCTGCGCGGGCAGCCGTCACTCCATGAAAAAAGGCCTGATCGCAATGATTCAGGCCTTTTTTCTATTCCGTCACAAAGCCCTTCAGTGCACCCCACCCGCCGCGATCGCCTCGCTATACACCGACGCCACACGCTTCGCGATCACCGAATTATCGAAGTTCTCGCGCGCATAACGGCGGCATGCATCGGCATCCGGCAACTTCAGTGAGCCGTTCAACGCGCCTGCCAGGCCTTCCGCAATCGCCTTCGCGCCGGTCTCCGGCAACACCAGATTCGGCGACAGACCTGCCACCGCTTCGGGCAAACCGCCGACCGGCGTCACCAGCACCGGCGTGCCGGAAGCCAGCGATTCAACGGTAATCAGCCCGAAGCCCTCCAACGCCACCGTCGGCACCACGCTGATATTCGCCGCACGGTACAACGCAGCCAGATGCTGATCGGGCACGAAGCCCAGCAGCTTCACGTTGTCCTCGAGGCCCGCCTCGGTGATACGTGCCTGCAACTCGCCTTCGAGCCGCCCCTTGCCCGCGATCAGCAACAGCACATCGGGTTCGGTGCGCTTGAGCAGCTTCACCGCATCGATCAGATCTTCGAGACCCATGCGGCGCACCAGACGCCGCACGGCCAGCACGATCGGCCGGTCTTGCGGCAGTTGCAGCTTCAGACGCGCCTCGGCCGGCGTGATCGGCAGATTGAACTGCTCGACATCCACGCAGCCCGGCACGACGCGCACGCGGTCCGGCGCGATGCGATAGCGCGAAGTCAAAATCTTGCCAAAGGCTTCCGACAAGACGATCAGCCGGGATGAGCGCGCATACACCGATTGCTCCAGATAGCGCTTCGCGCGCTGACCGAGCGAATCGGCGCCTTCGACGTGACTCTCGTCGGCCCACGGTCCCTGAAAATGCGAGACCTGCGGAATGCCGCGCGTCACGTCGAGACCCGGAAACGTGTACAGCGCGAAGTGCGACGAAATCACGTCGGGACGCGAGGTGCTGATCTCCTGGCGCAGCGCGCGGCGTGCTGCCATCAACCGCAGCGGCAGCGATTGCGCGGCGGAACCGAAACCGTTGATCGCGCCACCGGTGTCCGCAGCCACTTTGGGTGAGCCGGCCACCACGCCGCGCACCGCGACGCCCGCGCCCGGCAATGCGCCGACTAGCGAGTAGTACATGCGGTCGAGGCCGCCCGCGCGTTCCGGAAACCAGTGCATCCCGATCTGCAGCGATTTGATTGATCTTGTGGTCATAGTTGTTGTCCCTGAGCGTTCTGAGCGTTGTGGTGGATTGTCTGCCCGGCCAGCGTGTTCAGCGTCAGCGCGTCGGTCTTGGCGACCACCGTGGCTTCCGCTTCGCTGCGTCGGCGGTCCTTCTGCTGCCCCGCCAGTTGCCGGTACAGCGCGATGTATTGCGCGGCCATCCGCGCCCAGCCGAAGCCGGTCGCAAGTTCGTTGGCGGCGACGCCCATCGCGCGGCGTGCGTCGTCGTTGTCAGCAAGACGTGCGATAGCGCCCGCCAATGCCTTGGGATCGTCCGGATCGTCGAGCACGATGCCGCATTCCGGCGTGATGATTTCCGCACCGCCCGCCGTGCGCGCCGTGACCACCGGCAGACCCGCGGCCATCGCTTCGAGCAGCGACAGGCTCATCGCTTCATAGCGTGACGGGAACACGAACGCGTCGACCGAATGCATCAGCACCGGCATTTCCTTGACCAGCCCGAGAAAATGCACGCGATGCGCAATGCCGAGCGCCTTCGCTTCTTCCGGATACGGGCTGCCCGGCAGAAAACCGGCCACTGCGATCTGCACGTGTTCGGGCAGATGCTTGAGCGCTTGCAACACCGTGCCGAGGTTCTTGCGCGGCGTGCGCAAGTCGCCGACGAACAGCAGCAGGAACGCGTCCGCCGGCAAGCCGAACTTCGCGCGGTCGCCCGTGGCAGCCGCGAAACCTTGCGTATCGACGCCGTTGTAGATCACGTCGACCCGGTTATGAGGCGTCAGTCCGATCGCGCGAATTTCATCGGCGACCTTTTGCGACACCGCCGTAATCACCTTCGAGCGCCGGTAAGCCCAGCGTTCGAGCAACGCGTTGCAGCGCGTATAGACCGACTGATACGCGGACCACACGCCCTTTGTGAGCCCGAACGGGTAATACTTGCTGCCGAACCAGCCGCTATGCACGAAGTGCGAGGTGTTGACGTCGGCCGGCACCCACGTGATGAAGCCGTTCACGTGCAGCACGTCGAATTCGCGGCGATGTGCGCGCAGCCACATCGCACTTTTGAACGCGAACACCTGCTGGCGCAGCAGATTGGTGGGCCACCAGCGGCCGATCTTCATCGGCACCCAGCGGACGTTCGGATGCGCGAGCAAATCCGGCGCAACGTGCGACGCAACCAGCGTCACAGCGATGTTTTCCTCGAGGGCGGCGCGCGCAATCTCGTGGTTGACGCGCCCCTGGCCGTCGTTATGGCGCACGACGTGCGTGACAATGGCGACTCTCAATCAGTGCCTCCGTGGAAAAGTAGCGTGCGTCTGCGGTTCATCTTTTCGTAGTGCACCGCGGATAGGATCGAAAAAACACTCATGAAAAGCAGCAGCCCGCCGGTGCCGACCAGCGAATTGGTGAACACCAGCATCGCGAAGGTCGCAAGACTGAGACTCAGGCAGGCCGAAACGAATTTGTCGTTGCGCAGCTTGAACGACGCGAGCGCCGCGCGCACCACCAGCCACACGATGCCGGACATGTAGAGCAAGGTGCCGGGCCAGCCGAGCACGAACGGGATGTTCATCACGCCGCTGTCGAAGTTGCCGTACTGGCCGAGCTGACCGCCGTCGTTCGAGAGCTTGGTCGAGGTGCCGGTCGCGCCCATGCCTTCGCCGGAGACGTCGGTAAAGGCCGTCTTCGCGAAGGTCGCGTAGAACTCGTTACGCGCGGCGTAGCTCTGGTCGTCGCTCAGGTTGACGAGCGTGTTCAGGCGCGCCTGCATCCGCTCGGCCACCGGGCCGACCGTGAGCAGCGGCACGCAAAGACCGGCAAGCAGCACCGCACTCGCAACGATCCGCACGCGCACCTTGTTGTTCGCCTTGACCAGTTGGATCAGGAGCGCGATCACCCAGCCGCCCCACGTCGAGCGCACGAGGCTCAGCGCGAAAGCAAAGAAGCCCAGCGCCGCAGCAACCCAGCGCACGCGATGCGTCGCCGCCATCACGTAGACCATCGCGCCCATCATCGCGAACGCGAACGGTCCCGACGAGTTCATCGTGCTGAACACGCGCACGCCCATCGGCACAGGATCGCCCTGCGAATTCATCTGCGAGCCGAGCATCCACAGCGCGTCCCACGGCGGCATGATGAAGAACTGGATCAGGCCGTAGCCGCCCATCACCAGCATGCCCCAGATGAAGGTACTCACGATCGTGTCGCGATACTTCGGGTACTGACGCGTGTGCGCCATGATGTGAAAACCGATCAGAATCGGATAGAGCCAGTTCGCGAGGTCATACGTCGCGGCGAGCGGCCCGCTCGACATCACGCCGATCATGAACGCGTAGGCGAGCCCCATCAGAACCAGCAGCACCGGCAGGCCGCGCCGCTGCGAAAGCAGCTTGTAGTAGCGGAGCAAGGACAAGGCACTGATCATCGTCACCGCGAGCGGCGCGACCTGGATCAGGCTGGTGGGCGTGAACGAGCCTTTGGACCAGTCGGCGAGACGCCGCACCTCCGGGCTCAGGAACCACAGCCACCACATGAAGCCGATGTAGCGCGCCGGGCTCTTGAAGTAGAGCCACAGGCCCGTCAGGATCGCGAGCACCGGGAATCCAAGCGTGAGCACCGTGCCCTGATGCGCGATGATCAACATCACTGTGATCAGCCACAGTAAGGCTTCCGGCAGCCACTCCTTGCGAGCGCCGGACAGTGCCCGCTCCGCGTTATCGCCGCCTCGCGCAATCGTCGACATCGTTTAGAGGCCTCCGCGTGATTCGCGCGGGCCAGGGCGTTGGCCTTGCCCCTGGCTGCCCGCGCGAACTCGCGCCGGCTGGTTCACCGCGGCGGCGGTCGCCGCGGCACGCGGCGCCTTTGCCACGGCATCGGCGTCGGCCGCACCGGCCACAACACGTCCGCGCGACGCTGCGCGCGCCCGCAGCATCTCCTGCGTAATTCTCACGTGCTGCATCGCATAGTTCTGCGTGGTCAGATCGCGCGACAGCAAACCGGCGGCGGCCGCCTGCGCCTGGCGCAATGCATCCGCAGGAGAGGCGGCGAGCTGGTCCACCGCCTCGCGCAACGCCTGCGGATTGAACGGCGGAATGTAAGCCGCCTCGCCCGCCGGAAAATAATCCTGCAGCGCACCGACGTTGGTGACCACCATCGGCTTGCCGACCGCCGCCGCTTCCAGCATCACGGTAATGCCCGAGGCGTGCGAATTCGGCCGCAGCGGCACGACGATCACGTCGGCCCAGTCGTAGAGTTCGTGCTGCTTCTTGATACCGGAGAACAACGCGATCTCCACGTTCGGCGCGCGCAGCGAGGCGGGAATCCGTCGGCGTGTCGCGAGCTTCACCGCGTAGCGCGCATCGTTGCCGAAGGCCTTGATGAGCGTTTCCCAATCGCGGTCGCGATCGTTGCCGATCGCCGCGATGCGGATCGGCGTGTGCGGCGTCCATTCGGTCGGCGTCTTTACGGGAAAGTCCTGCGTGTTCAGGCCGTATAAGAGCGGCTTCGCGTCGCGATTGAAATAGCGCTGGCACAGTTCGGCGTTTTCGCTGGCGAGCGTAGTCAACTGGTCGGCGCGCGTCATCAGCTTGCGATACAGCCAGCGGCGCAGAATTCCATAGGAAGGCCATTTATCGAGCAGCCACACGCTTTGCGCCAACAGCAAGGGGCTGGCATCAGCGCCCGCCTTGCGGCCGCTCAGCAGCAGCATCAGCGCCGCGGACAGCCATTCCTGCTCGGTATGCGTCCAGATCACGTCCGAGCGCAGCATCTCGTCGCGGTTGCGCCACGTATGGATGAAGTCGAACCCGAACGCCGCCTTCAGCGCGCGGCGCAGCAAACGCACGGGTTTGCTTTCGCGCGCGTCCTGCGAATAGGTCAGCCTGAACGCATCGGATTCGGCATGGTGATAACCGTACAGGCAGCCGATGTCATCGCCCGGCCGGTAAAAGCGCGGGTCGGCGCCGTAAAACAGATGAACGTGAACTTTCGTACTCATGCAGACACTCCGCTCTGCCGGTGGAAAGGGGCATCGGCCTGCGCGAGCAGGCGCCAGTGCCGATGCACGAACGTGCAGGACGTTTGGGACACGTGAGCGCTCGCGGGCTTCACGCGGTCCGGGACAACGCGCGGCGCGCCTCATGTGCGCCTGTGCGCACCGCACGCCAGCGCGACAGCCTCAGGCTCGCCTGTTTCGAAACCAGAGCAAGCGCGGCGTGCGTGAGGCCCGGATAGACGCGCGTGCCCACCAGCGTCCACCACCACCACGCGGTTTCGCGGCGCAGCGGCGGCAACTGATCGCGCAGGATAAGGTGGAAGTTGAAGGCAGCATTACGCAACGCCGCCATGGTTTGCGCGTCGCGCCGGTCGTCGTCGAAACGCTCGGCCGGGAAATGGTCGACGGCCACGCGCGGGTCGTACATCAGCTTCCAGCCGGCGTTCTTGACGGCGAGGCTGAAGGCCATATCGTTGTGAACCTGAGCGCCCGCGCCACGCAGGCGCTGATCGAAACGGATCGTGCGAATCGCGTCGCGCCGATAGCTCATGTTGGCGCCCTTCAGGATGTCGACTTCGCGCGCACCACCCACACCCAGGTGGTGATTGCCGATGATCTTGCCGTGCGCCGTGACCTTGCCGACCAGCGGCCGTTCGCCATCGAGCACGCGGCCTTTTTCATGCACCCAGTCGCGGCCACCCAGCGCACCAAGGCGCGCATCGCTTTCGAACGCGGCAGCAATACGTTGGACCCAGTCGACGTGCGGCGCGGCGTCGTCGTCGGTAATCGCGATCACGTCGCCCTTGGCCGCATCCAGTCCGCGATTCAGGGCCGCGACCTGGCCGGGCACCTCCACCAGCGCGACGGATAGCGGCAACGTGCCCGGCACGGCGGGATCACGCAGGCAAGCATGGGTCGCTTCGTCGTCGGCGCGTGCGACCACCACCACTTCGTCCGGCGCGCGCGACTGCCGCTGCAGCGCGGCGAGGCAGCGCGCGAGATCGGCCGGGCGGCGGTAAGTCGGAACCAGTACCGTCACTTTCATCGTGATGTCCTTTTCTATCGTGTTTGCGCTGGCATCAGCCCACTGGGCTCAGCCTCGTGGCTCAGGTGCTTAGATATTCCTCGACCGCTGCATAGCCACGGGCATAACCGCCTCGCGAACGCGCCGGCATCCCGTTGAAGATGCCGCCCTGCACGTGCACGCCGGCTGCGCGCAGGCGCTTCAATGCCTCCGCGATCTCGCCTTCGTTGTGCACGCCCGAGCGAATCACGAAGAAAGTCGAACCGGCATACGCGCCGATGATCGACGCATCGGTCACGGCCAGCACTGGCGGCGTGTCGATCAGGATCACGTCGTAGCGCTTGGCGAGGCCGTCCAGGTATTGCGGAAGACGCGGCGACATCAGCAGTTCCGACGGATTCGGCGGACGACGGCCGCACGAGATGAAGCTCAAGCCTTCGACGTTCGAGGCGCGGATCGCTTCTTCGAGCGAGATCTGCCCGCTCAGCAATTCCGACAGACCGTTTTCCTGCGCACCGCCCACGTAACGCTCGAGCACGCCGCGGCGCATATCGCCGTCGATCATCAGCACGCGTTTGCCCGAGTTCGCGAGCAGCACCGCCAGATTGACCGTCAGGAAGCTCTTGCCGACACCGGACATGGGACCTGTCAGCATGACGATGCGGTTCTTCGCGTCCAACATCGTGAACTGCATGGACGTGCGCAGGCTGCGCAGGCTTTCGATCGTGACGTCCTTCGGCCGCGCGTTCGCCAGTACCGAGCGCAGGCGTTCGCCGCCGCGCTGGAAGCCGCTTTCGAGCACAGCCTGTTCGGCGCTCAAAGGCACGAGGCCGTACACCGGCAGATGGAACGCGCGCTCGATATGGTCGGGGTCGTCGATGCCCTTGAACATATTGCGCCGCAGGAACACGAAACCGGTGCCGCAGATCAGGCCCAGAATCACTGCCGCCGAGAGAATCAGCACCTTCTTCGGCTTGACCGGCGCGCCCGGGCGCATCGCCTGGTCGACGATATGCACGTTGCCGCCGGTACCGGCTTTCTGCACCGACAACTCCTGCACGCGGTTGAGCAGCAGCACGTAGATGTCTTCCGCCACCTTGGCGTCACGTTGCAACTGCACGGCCTTCACTTCGGTTGCCGGCAGATCGCGGAAGCGGTCAGCGTATTTGGCGCGTTGCGCCTCCAGTTCGGCCATCTGCCGACGCGCGGCAACGAGCATCGGATGGTCGTCGCCGTAACGCTCGGTCAACTGCGCCATCTGCAGACGCAAACCGGCAATCTGCTGCTCGTACTGCACGCTGCCTTCGAGGTAGACCTTCGCTTCGTCGCTCGCATTGATCGAACCGGATTGACGCTGGTAAGCGGTCAACGCGGCTTCGGCGCGTTCGAGATCGGACTTCAGGCGCGGCTCTTCGCTCTTCAGGAAGTCGAGCATCTTGCTGGCGTCGACCTGTTTGTTCGACACGTGCTGACGGACATACGACTGCGCGAGCGCATTGGCCACCAGCGCGGCGTGCTCAGGGCTCTTGTCATCCAGCGAGATCTGGATCACGCCGGTCTGCTTGCCCTGCTCCTGCACGGTGATCGCCGACTGGAACGCGCTGATCGCGTCGAGGTCGTTAAAACGCGTCACGGTGAACTCTTCGCCCGGACGGGCCACCAGCTTGTTGACGAGGATCGTCACGCCGCCGCCCTGCTCCTGCTGGCCAACCTGGCCGCGCAGCAGCAGTGTGCCGTTCTTTGCATAGAGTTCGTAGTGCTGTTCGTCGAACACCTTCATCGTCAGCTTCTCGCCTTCGAGCGCCGACACCACGTCGAGCGAATCGATCTCGGCCTCTTCACCGCCCCAGGCGTATGAAGCCAGACCCAGCCACGGCGGCGCCGGCTGGCCCGGCGTCGCCATGTGCGCGGCAATGCTGCCAAGCAGCGGAATCGTCTTCGGCACGACGCTGAAGTTCAGCTTCAGTTGCTGGACCACCGGGCCGACTACGCCGCGGCTCTTGATGATTTCGATTTCGGCGTCGGTCGGCAGCGAAGTCGAGCCGGTCGTGATGGCCGCGCCCGTTTGCGTCTGCGTGAGCGCCTGCGAGGTGTTGTCGGACTGCTCGACCCGCACGTGCGCATCGGCCGAATAGATCGGCTTGGCGAGGAAACAGTACGCCGCGGCCAGCGCGACGATCACGCCGGCGATCGCGATCAGCCACCAGATGTCGTCGAGGATCACCTGCACCAGTTGCCCGAGGACGACGTCCTCTTCTTCGGTCTTGATCGGACCGGCCATGTGTGGAGAGATTTGGTTGCTCACAATTCGATCCCGTTTCGGTTGCTTCGGCGTGGGCTTCAGCGTGTGCTCTGGCATGTGCTTGCGCGTTTGCCTCGGCGTTTGCTTCGGTCCCGCGCCCTTTGAGAGCGGCGCGGGCCTGTCGACGGCTCAGACAGTTATCTCGTCAACTGCTTCAGGTAGAACAACGTCTGTACGCTCGGCAGGACTTGCTGCAACACACGGTTGAACGTGGTCGAAGCGGCGGTGCCCACATACACGACATCCATCGGCTGCAACTGGAACTGGGACGACAACATGATCGCGTCGGGCTGCGTCATGTCGAGGCGGTACACGTCCGGCGTGGTCGGATGCTCGCGCATGCCGCGCATCACGAAGATCTGGCGCGGATTGGCGTCCGTGTCGAGAATGCCGCCCGACTGGGTGAGCGCGTCGGCGATCGTCAGGCGGCCCTTCACCATCGGCAGCTGGATCGGCGTCTTCACTTCGCCCATCACGAAGATGCGGCTGTCGTTGTGATCCGGCACGTTGATCACGTCGCCGTTTTGCAGCATGACGTTCTGCGTGGTGTCGCCCTGGTCGAGCATGCGGTTGGCGTCAAGCACGTACAGCTTGTTGTTGCGCGTGAGACGCACGCGCTGGATGTCGGCGTCGCTGTTGGTGCCGCCCGAGCGCGTGATCGCGTCGACCAGCGTGAGCGGCACGTCGCTGATGGCGAGCGGGCCCGGCGTCTTCACGTCACCGGTCACCTGCACTTTCTGGCCGCGGTACGACAGCACGCGCACGTCGACCTGCGGATTGCGGATGTAGCGCACGAGGCCGGTGCTCAACTGATCGCGCACTTCACTCACGGTCTTGCCCGCGGCCTTGATGCGGCCGACGAACGGGAAAAAGATCGTGCCGTCGGGGGCAATCGTCTGGCCGTACGGATCGGCCTGGCCCGGCAGCGCGGCGGTATACGGCTGCTGCAAGGCGCCGCCGATCGACTGCGTGGTGTTGCCGCCCGCGGACAGCGTGCTGCCCTGCGGGGTGGTCAATTCCGGGTGGTCCCACACGGTGATGCCGAGAATGTCCTGCGGCGAGAGCCGGTATACGTACTGCGACGGATCGCTATAGTGCGAAGTCGGCAGCGCCTGTTGCGCGGCAGTGGCTTGCGCCTGTGCTTGCGCCGCAACCAGCGGGCCGTCGATCAGATGCACCGGATAGGTTTCGTTAGCTTGCTGACCCTGATGCTGGCCGTCGTCTTTCAGACGGGACGTGTCGAGGTAATTGCCAGGTGCGGTAGCGCAGGCCGACAGAAAGGACGTCAGCAAAAGCGTGGCGGCGAGTTTCGAATTGACGTTCGCGAATGTGTGTGCAGTGCGTTTTTTCATCAGCATATTTTCTTCAGCCATCCCATGACCAGGTGTTCGATGAGCACGAGACTCTCCCTATAGTCGGCTTCCTTGCCGCCGTGCGGATCGGCGACGTCGGAGTCGTCTTCCCACTTGCCGAGCGGATAGACCTTGCCGCGCGAAGCCGGATCGAGCGCTTCGACAGCGCTCACCTGCGCGCGCTCGCTGACGAGCACGAGATCGGCTGCGCGCACGAGCTCGCGGTCGAGGCGCCGCGAATAGTGGATGCCGGAGGCGACGCCCTGCTCGGCGAGCAGGCGCCGCATCACCGGGTCCATGGCGTGGCCGTTGGTGGCGCGGAGACCCGCCGAATGAAACGCGATCGGCGCTGAGGACGGCCGCGACGGCGCGCGCTGCCGGGCCTTGAACAGCATCTCGGCTGCGGGCGAACGGCACACGTTGGCGTGGCAGACGATCAGAACGTTGGCGAACATGGCGGGCTCCTTAGTGAGGCTTCGGCGGCGCGGCGGCTTATTGGCCAACTTACTGGCCGGCCTCGACCGTATCGGCCGCGTCTACCGTGACCGGCAGGCCGTTCGCGCCAACCTTCGCCGGCGCATTGCGCAGCGCGTGCTGACGGCCGATCGCGTGATACTCGATACCGAGTTCGAGCAGCGCGTCCGGCTCGTACAGATTGCGGCCGTCGAAAATCAGCGGCGTGGTGAGGCTCTCCTTGAGCGAACCGAAATCCGGACTCTTGAAGACCTTCCATTCGGTCAGGATCACCAGTGCGTCGGCGCCCTCGGCCGCTTCCATCTCTTCGTTCACGAACGACAGGCGCGCATGCTGTTGCGGCACGTCCTTCAGATCGAGTGCGAACACGCGCTTCGATTCGTCGATCGCGACCGGGTCGTAGGCCTTCACCCGCGCGCCACGGCGCAGCAGTTCGGCGATCAGCGGACGGCTCGGCGCCTCGCGCATGTCGTCGGTGTTCGGTTTGAACGCAAGGCCCCACACGCCGAAGGTGCGATCCGACAGGTCCTCGCCCAGACGATCGACGATTTTCTGCGCAAGGATTTTTTTCTGCGTGTCGTTGACGGCTTCCACCGCTTCGAGAATGCGCAGATTGGCCTTATGGTCGGCCGCCGTGCGAATCAGTGCCTGCACGTCTTTCGGGAAGCACGAACCGCCGTAGCCGCAACCGGCATACAGGAAGTCGTAGCCGATCCGCGGATCGGAGCCGATGCCGCGGCGCACCGCTTCGATATCCGCGCCGACGCGGTCGGCCAGATTCGCGAGTTCGTTCATGTACGAGATACGCGTGGCGAGCATTGCGTTGGCCGCGTACTTGGTGAACTCGGCCGAACGCACGTCCATGTACAGCGTGCGTTCGCGATTGCGGTTGAACGGCGCATAGAGACGCTTCATCAGCTCGCGCGCTTTTTCGCCGGGCACGTCTTCATCGCAGCCGAGCACGATGCGGTCGGGGCGCGTGAAGTCTTCCACGGCCGCGCCTTCTTTCAGGAACTCCGGATTCGACACCACGGAGAACATGTGGCTCGCGTTGCGCGCGGCCAGTTCCTCGGCGATCACGTCGCGCACGCGCGAAGCCGTACCGACCGGCACCGTCGATTTGTCGACGATCACCTTGAAGCCCGTCATATGGCGGCCGATATTGCGCGCGGCGGCGAGCACGTATTGCAGATCCGCGGAACCGTCTTCGTCGGAGGGCGTGCCCACCGCGATGAACTGGATGTCGCCGTGCGCGACCGCGGCCTCGATGTCGGTCGAGAACTTCAGGCGGCCTGCCTTGCGATTGCGCGCGATGATTTCCTGCAGACCCGGTTCATGGATCGGCACGCCGCCGTTGTTGAGCACGTCGATCTTGCGCTGATCGACGTCGAGACAGAACACGTCGTGGCCGATGTCGGCGAGACATGCGCCCGTCACGAGGCCTACGTAGCCACTACCGATGATCGTCAGGTTCATGTATTACACCTCGGAAAATGGAGTTGATTCAGGAGAGCGGCCGCGCGTTGCGCGGCTGCGCCTCAATATGCGTTGCTGCCCACAAAACCCTTCCACAGCGTCAGCACGACGATCTTGATGTCGAGCCAGAAGGTCCAGTGCTGCATGTAGTACAGATCGAGCTTGACGCGGCCCATCATCTTTTCGATGCGATCGGTCTCGCCGCGATAGCCGTTGATCTGCGCCCACCCGGTGATGCCCGGTTTGATCCGGTAACGGTGCATGTAGCCCTTCACCAGATCCTTGTAGATATCGTCGTGTTCGAGCGCGTGCGGACGCGGACCCACGACCGACATCTCGCCGCGCAACACGTTGATGAATTGCGGCAATTCATCGAGGCTGGTGCGCCGCAGGAACGCGCCGACCGCGGTGATACGCGGATCGCGCCGGGTCGCCTGGGTGATCTTGCCGGCCTCTTCCTTGTGCATCTTCATCGAGCGAAACTTGTAGATCTCGAACTGGTTGCCGTCGATGCCCTTGCGCTTCTGGCGGAAGAACACCGGGCCTGGCGAGCTCACCTTCACCATCACCGCGATCACCAGCATCACCGGCGACAGCGCGGTCAATGCCGCCAGCGCAAACAGCCGGTCGAAGATGCGCTTGGGCAGCACGCGCAGATCGGTGATCGGCGAGGCGGCCAGGTTGATCGCCGGCACCCCGAGCAGATCCACCATCGGCTGATTGAAGAGCGTGAGGCTGCGAACGTCCGGAATGAAGCGGATGTTCACGAAGTCGTTCTTCAGGTCCATCACGAAGCGATGGATCGCCTTCTCCTTCGAGATCGGCAGTGCGAGCCACAGTTCGCGAATCGCACGCTGACGCACCAGTTGAAGCATCCGCGAGTAATCGCGCTCGACCGGCACGCCTTCGATCGCGTCGCTCGCATCCGGATCTTCATACGGGTTGATCGTGCCCTCCTCGTCGAACACCACGACGGGGCTAAAGCCCGCTTCCGGACGGCTGCGCATCTGTTCGATCAGGAAGCGCCCATACGGCGCGCCGCCGACGATCGCCACCGCGCGCTGATTGAAGCCTTCGCGGCGCAGTCCGCGCAGGATCGAGTAGACGATCACCTTGGTGACGATCAGCAGCACGATCGTGGCGATAGCCCAGTAAAGGAGCCACAGACGCGACAGGCTGTCCGAACGGTGCAGGCTGAAGCTGATCAGGATGCCGGTGATCTCCACCATCACCCAGCCGCCCGCAACGCGGCACAGCAGGTCGTAGAGCGGCTTGCCGCGCCACGACTGATAGATCCCGAGCGCAGGAAAGAACACCACCACGAGCAGGCAGTCGAACGCGAGCGACACACTTTGGACGTCGTCCAGCCACGCCAATTTCCCGCTGTGCACGGCCGTCGCGATAGCCGCGCCGAGCGCGACCATGGCGATGTCGATGATTCTCGATAGAACGCTCAGCATGCGCTGCCCCTCAGTTCGTCAGTCAAGTGCCATCCGTTGGTTGGTTGAATTCCCGTCACACTCATTACGTCCGGCCACCGGGAGCGCAACGCCGGTATTCGCGCCTGCAGATCGATGCGCGGCGCGAAACTGATTGAACCGGTGTTAATTGCCCTGCCGCTTTCCGGATTAAAAAAATTCCTGAACGGACGATCCGGAAAACAGGTGTCGAAATGAGTGAATACCCTTGTACAGGTATAGATAAAGCGGTATTAAAATTCGGACTGCAAGACAGCAAAATATCTCAAAATGTATCGGTCAAATTTTCAGCATTTTTTCCGAATTTTGTGCGGCAATTGTTACCGAATTGGCGTTTGAGAGACCCGTTTATCGCCGTTCTGGAGGCGGATCTGAGCCAAGCTGTCCGTTTTCCTACGAAGCTTACGCCTCGCCTTTCGTCCCTATTCTGCGTCATTCCGCCAGATAAAAAAATGGTCCGTGATTTTTTTCGGGTAATTTTTCTTTTTTAAAAATTATTCGGACATTTTTTCTTCACGAAACGAACAACTTTATTCGACGTTTTATATAGTTTCTATTTAACGCGCTTTTATTGATTCTTTACTTCGTGATAAAACTCGACGCATTCACCCAGCCTCGAGGAGTCCATCATGACAGCTCCGGTTACGGCCACACCTGCCGACACCCGGTCCACGCAAGCTATGCACCTGAACGTCAAACTCAAAGTTCATCCCGTGATTCTGGCGGGCGGCTCCGGTACACGGTTGTGGCCGATGTCGCGCGAGCAGCATCCGAAACAGCTGATTGGCCTGCTCGGCGACGACTCGCTGCTGCAGTCGACCACGCGCCGGCTCGACGGGCTCGAAACGGGCCATCCGCTTGCGGAGCAACTCGTCGTGGTGGCCAACGAAGAACAGCGCTTCACCACGGCCGAGCAATTGCGCACGAGCGGCAAGCCGACCCGGCTGATTCTCGAGCCCGCTGGGCGCGATACGGCGCCGGCGCTGACGGTGGCTGCCCTTTCGATCGCCGCGCAGGACGAGGACGGCATCATGGTCGTGATGCCCGCCGATCACGCGGTGACCGACAGCGCCGGTTTTCATGCAGCGGTGGCGGCCGGCGTGCAGCATGCGGCAGCCGGCCATATCGTGACGATGGGCATCGTACCGACGCGTGCGGAAACGGGTTATGGCTACATTCGCATTGGCGCGGCGCTTGGCACGCCTAATGACGCTCGCGCAACGGACACCGATGCGGCCGGCAAGGTCGGCGCGCACAAGCTGGATCGCTTCGTCGAAAAACCGCATCTGGAACTGGCGCAGCGGTATATCGAATCGCAGGAATACTGGTGGAACAGCGGCATTTTCATCATGCGCGCCTCGACCTGGCTGAAGGCGATCCGCCACTTCCAGCCGGCGATTTACGAAGCCTGCGACGCGGCCTTCGCAGGCGGCAAAGCGGACGGCGATTTCTTCCGTCTGCAACGCGACGCGTTCAGCGCCTCGCCGTCGAATTCGATCGACTACGCGGTGATGGAGCAACTGGGCAACGATCAGACCGCTGCATCCGGCGTGGTTGTGCCGCTGCAAGCGGGCTGGTCGGACGTGGGTTCGTGGGACGCGATCTGGGACATTTCGGAGAAAGACGCCGATCGGAACGTGGGGCGCGGCCACGTGATGTTCGAAGGGGCAAGCTCGACCTTCGCGCATTCGGAAGGACGCCTGATCGCCTGCGTCGGCACGCAGGATCTCGTGGTGGTCGAAACGGCGGATGCGATTCTGGTCGCGGACAAATCACGCGTGCAGGACGTCAAGAAGATCGTCGGACGGATTCGCAACGATGGCGGACTGGAAGCGACCAACCATCGCAAGGTGCATCGCCCGTGGGGCAACTACGATTCCGTCGACACCGGCGAGCGCTTCCAGGTCAAACGCATCGTCGTGAAACCCGGTGCGCGACTCTCGCTGCAAATGCATCATCACCGCGCGGAACACTGGATCGTCGTGCGCGGCACCGCACTCGTCACGCGGGGTGAAGAGCGCTTTATCGTCTCCGAAAACGAATCGGCTTATATTCCGCTGGGCGTCACCCACCGTCTCGAGAACCCGGGCAAGATGCCGCTCGAAATGATCGAGGTGCAGTCGGGCTCGTATCTCGGCGAAGACGATATCGTGCGTTTCGACGACACGTATGGACGTCAATGATTCACAACGAATGAAGCGGGAACCTGCGGCTGTTGCTCCTGACGGCCGCGGGGTATTGCTGTACTGCTAACCGCCGCGCTCACCCCGCATGGGAGATGAGTTCTGGATACGACGGATAACGATCTGATGCACTGCTTTCGGTTGCGGGTGCGGCCGGTTCGCTGGGATAACGGCGCAGCGGTCCGCGGAATGCATTGAGCGGACCGTGCAAAGGCCCACCGTGATTCACAGCGACCGGCTCCGGCACATGACGCATGGCCGGCAACGGACGCGCCACTGCCGCAGCCGCCACCGTGGCATTAACTGCAGGTGCGGCCTCGGCTGCAGCCTGCGTACGGCATTCACGGTCGATCCACTGCCGCGCCCATTCGAGCGCGTATTGCTCCGCCGCGTCGGCCTCGGCAAAGCGCGGACCGACGAGGCCGGAACGCTCGACGCGTTTGCCGTCCTTCATGATCTCCGCCCACGCGCGATACATGGCGTTGGGCACCTGCTCCGCCGCCACGTAGATCACATAGCCGCGCCGGTCGGCGACTTGCGTGCCGCGTGGCGCGAGGCTCATCGACAGCGAGCTGCGCTGCTGATCTTCAAGCTGTTGCGTGCGGCGTGCCGACGCGATAGCCGAATCCAGACCGTGCATTGCCGTGTCCACCGCCCGCGCTTCCTCCATGCCTTGCAGACCAGCGCGCATGGCAGGCCGTGCCGCGGGTGATGCAGGTGCAGGTGCCGAGGGGACCGAACGCGTACGCGACACCGGCGGCGCGTTTGTCATACCCGTCGTCATTCCGGACAACTGGCGCGTGATATCGGCGAACGGATCCGCCGAACGCCAGTTGCTCGGGCTGCTCGATACGCCGGGCGCCTGCCACGATTCGGGGCTCTTCCACGACACACCGCGCAGACCTTCGTCGCGCACGCTGGGGGTTTCGGCTACAGGTACAGCCGGTTTGGCCGCGACAGGCGGCGCCGGTTGCGGGACGTACGCGAAGGTACGCCCGGTTTGCGACAACAGCCGAACCATCTCGAGGAGGGTGCCGTTCAACTGCCATTCTTCAAAACGGCGCCGGCATGTAGGACCCGACGGATAGCGGCCCGGCAATTTCGACCAGGGTTCGCCAGTTGTCAGAATCCACAGAACGGCATTCGCCACGATGCGCGGTTCGGCGCGGGGCCGACCGCGTCGGTTCAGACGGACGGCCGGCTCATCAGAGACAAGCGCTGCCAGCAGCGCCCATTCGTCATTGCTTAGCTCATCGAAAAACATTGGGTTTTCTCCACGCAGCCTGGCCGGGCCGCGGCTTTGGGCGGCCACGGATTCAATTTTCACGATCCGTGTGCAGCCCGCGGTTGCACAAATATGTTTTGTACGTTCTGTTTGGGGGTCAATAGCGCACTGGGTTAGTGCGGTTTGTCCCTATTGCGAAGCACAAAACGTGGTCTCACTCGTGCATGGGAGAATTTGTGCACGAAGCATACCATCACCAGGGTTTGCGTGAATATCGTTGAGACAAGTGTTACGGATGGAAACAATCTTGTCCTTTTTGCTGCGTCATTTTTCGTATTGCCGTAACAGAACCACCGTCGGTTCCGGCGCCGAAAGGCGTTATTGCACAGCACAATGGCGCGGCAACGACGGCGAATTGCATTTACGAAATCGGCATTTGAGTCACAACGCATTTCGATGCATTTTGAAGGTATTTCCGCCCGGCTGCGGAATGTCTCGGCGCAGCGTTTTGACAGCACCTGAGTGACATCGGGACGCGATTGTCGTCGAAGCGAACACAGCGCTTCTTCATGCTGTTCGCATTCCTCTCGACGCCGTGCGAGCGCGGCTGTTCGCGCTAGCTTCTAGCGCACGGGGTTCGCCGCGCCCTCACCCACCACGGTCATCCATGGGCGGACGCGCCAGCGCGTTACGAGCCCTGCGAGCACGTACGGATCGGCTCTGGCAAAGGCTTCGGCGGCTTCGGGAGAGTCGCCTTTGAAGAGCAGCACGGCAGTGTCCACAGGCTCGGTCAAGGCTCCGGCCAGTTGCAATTTACCGCGCTCCGCTGCCGCCCAGGCGAGAGCCAGATGGGCGTCGCGATACGCGCCACGCCTCTCGAGGTAGTCCGGCACGAGGTCATACATCAACAGGTAGTGCATGGCGAGCCTCCTTTGGCTTGCGTGACTGAGACGACGGGCGGCGCATCGGCGCAGGAATTCCAGTCAAGACTACCCCTATGATCTTCAACGGGATTTTCTGCCGATTTCCTATTCATTTGCACCTGCAGCAATGCAAATTGGATGTTTAGAATTTGATCGTCCATATGGAATGACGCCGGCCTAATTCATTTGCATACGCCTCGCCAATTAATCCGGATTGCATAACATATTTTTGCACTGCTGCGATTCGATCGTTTTATCCCCCCGGGGGGCCGCCAACCCCGCTGCGTAGGGGAAAACCAGCGTGCTCGCCTGTCAACCGGAATGCCATTCCGTCCGTTCTGGCAGACAGCATTTGCCATAATCGACGTGCCGAGGGGTCCTGGACGCCGTTGACGCCCACGCGCATGAACGACCAAAAACGTTTTCACCACCGATGGAGTGTCACATGAAAATCCAATCCGCTATCGCTGCGCTGGTGCTGGGTACTGTCCTCGTTTCGCCGGTGTTCGCGCAGAACAGCCAGCAAACGAAAATGGCCGACTGCAACAAGCAGGCTGGCGACAAGAAAGGCGACGATCGCAAGGCCTTCATGAAGACCTGCCTGTCCGCCAAGCCGGCCGCCGCCGCACCAATGAGCCAGCAGGACAAGATGAAGGCGTGTAACACGCAAGCCGCCGGCAAGAAAGGCGACGACCGTAAGGCCTTCATGAAGACCTGCCTGTCGTCCGCGCCGGCTAACTAAACACGAGGCAATCGGCGCGGCCCACGCGCCGCGTGTCTGGCCGCGTATTGCTCGAACAGGGCCGCGCCATTTTCCGGCGCGGCCGCTGTCTTCCTTCTGTCCTGACTCCCACTCTCCGTCGCCGCTTATCTCCCGGCAGCCGCCCTCGCGCGACCTATCCCTTCGCAGTCCATCCGCGCGAACGCGCCGTTTTTCTTCTATGATGGCTGCGGAGACGGCCCACCCCCATAAACAACATTAGACGGGCCGCCATCTTGTCGTTGGTGCTGCAGAGCATCGATCGGAGGCAAGGATGGTATCGAAGCATAAAAACCGCTGGTTGAGGCGGTGGCTGGTCGTCATCATATTCTGGGCCGTGCCCGTGGCGATCGTTGCAGTCAGCGAGATCCGGGAGGAAATGGCGTATAACGCCGTCGACCTCGACCGTGCGCTGACCACCTGGAATTTCACCGACGCACAACGCGCCGCCGGCGCGCCCGCGCGCTGCCGCGGCAAGCCCGACGAGGCGCAAGCCGCCGGCTGCCCGGCCGATGTGCTGGCGGCCAATGCACCGCGCCAGCAGGACGCCCGCAACGAATACAGCGTGCGCCGCTCCACGCTTATGGGTTACCTCTGGCATGCGTTCGTCGGCTACTGGATCGTCCCGGCCGTCACGCTGTTCCTGATTGGCGTATTGATCGGCATGATTCGCCGCGTGCTGCGGCGCCCGCCGGTCAAAAGTCCGGCAAACCATGGGTGAGGACGCGGATGCAGCATCGAGGCAACACTTTCAATTCGATTTCAATGCGAATCGTGAACGCGAAAAATCGGTAAAAACCGGTCCTCCATACGGTTTCGACCCGAGCGCCGATGAGCCGGTCCCTGCGCGGTTCGATCCGTCAGAAGCCCATTCGAAGGCGCTGTCCGAGCGTCTTTCAACGCCCTCCCGCCACCGGTCAGAATTACAGCAGCGCGCCTTGCGACGGGTCGCAAACCCCCGCCCCACAAGGCTTTTCGCCGAACCACGAAGTACGCCGTCTACGCTTGCGTGTGATATAACTTAAAGGCAACCCGGCAACACCATATGAGGTTGTGCCCAGGAACCATGATGGAGAAAAACGATGCAAAGACGAAACTTCATGCTGAAGACTACCGCTGCGCTCGCTTTCGGAGGCCTTGCACTCGCTGGTTGCACGACTAACAGCGGCAACCCCAGCACACCCTCCACTGATGCCTCCAAACGCCAGTCGATCGACGCCAGCGTCGACGGCACCATGTCGCGCCTGTTCACAACCGTGAAGGGTTCGCGCGAACTCGTCTCCAAGGCGCGCGGCGTACTGGTGTTCCCGTCGGTACTGCAAGCAGGCTTCATCGTTGGCGGCCAGTATGGCGAAGGTGCGCTGCGCGTAGGCGGCGGCACGGTCGGCTACTACAGCACGGTTTCCGGCTCGCTCGGTCTGCAGGCGGGCGCGCAATCGAAGGCCATCGTCTTCCTGTTCATGACGCAGGACTCGCTCGACACATTCCGCAATGCCGATGGCTGGTCGGCGGGCGGCGACGCCTCCGTCGCGTTGGTGAAGATGGGCGCCAACGGCGCGATCGACACGACCACGGCGACGGCCCCGGTCGAAGTATTCATTTTGACCAATGCCGGCCTGATGGCCGATATCTCGCTGCAGGGCACCAAGGTAACGCGCCTGAAGATCTAGGCTCGCGGCCCCGCGCGATCCCGTGTGATCCCGCGTGATCCGGTTGCCGGCCCCAGACACAGCGGCAATAAAAAAACGGCGATGCGTAGTGCACATCGCCGTTCTTTTTCATGCCGCCGTGTGGGCCGGTTTTACGCCGCTCAACTCCCCGACGTATCGATCACCTTGAAGCGCGAACGCTTCTGCGCGCGAATCACCGACTGATACGCATCCACATACTGTTGCGCCATCCGGTGCGACGTGAAGCGCTCTTCGAAGCGTTGCCGCACGCCCGCCCGCGGCATCTTGTGCAGGCGATTGACCGCCGCCACCGCGCCGATCTCGTCTTCGACAATGAAGCCTGTCACGCCGTCGTCGAGCACTTCCGGTACCGAGCCGCGGTTAAACGCAATCACCGGCGTGCCGCACGCCATCGCTTCGATCATCACGAGGCCGAACGGCTCCGGCCAGTCAATCGGGAAGAGCAGCGCATGCGCGCCGGATAGAAACTCCGCCTTCTGGTTATCCGCGATCTCGCCGATGAACTCGACATACGGCAAGTCCAGCAACGGCCGGATTTCGCGTTCGAAGTATTCGCGATCGGCAGCGTCCACTTTCGCGGCAATGCGAATCTGCATGCCGCAGCGTCCGGCAATCCGGATCGCGGTATCGACGCGCTTTTCCGGCGAGATACGGCCAAGAAACGCGAGGTACTTCTGCTCGACCGGTTGCGGCGTGTAGAGCTGCTCCGGCAGACCGTGATAGACGGTGGTGAGCCACTTGGCCTGCGGCAACGGATGGCGCTGCGAATTCGAAATCGAGATCACGGGCGCGGTGTTGAAGGTGTCGAACACCGGCTGTTGTTCGGGCAAATCGAGGCGGCCGTGCATCGTCGTGACGAAGGGTGTCTCCTGGCGCTTGAAGACCGAAAACGAGTAATAGTCGAGGTGAAAATGCAGCACGTCGAAGTTTTCGGCCTGGCGGCGCACCAGTTCCATCAACAGCATGTGGGGCGCGATGCGGTCGCGGATACCCGGGTCCAGACGCAGCGCACGCGGCCAGACGGGTTCGAGCTTTGCACTCGTGACGGAGTCGCCGCTCGCGAACAGCGTCACGTCATGGCCGAGATCGACCAGTGCCTCGGTGATGTAGGACACGACGCGCTCCGTGCCGCCGTATAGCTTCGGCGGCACCGATTCGGTCAAAGGGGCGATCTGCGCAATCTTCATATTTTGTCTCCGTGAACTGACGGCTCGCGCCGATGGCGGTGCACGTCAGCGGCGCCGCTTATGACAGCGCCGGTCCTTCTCCATCAATGCAGTGAACGCCGGGCGTCCGCCTGCACCATCCGCATCACACCATTATTCACCAGGGCGGAACAAAAAAACCCTTGGCCTTGCAATTCCTGTGCGCTGTTACATTCGACTTACATCCGATGGCGCGCCTATTATCCGCTCAGGTATGTAGCTTAGGTACGTAGCCTGGGTACCTCGCCTGCCGATTGCCCTCAACCAGATCACGTGGCCACGGTTATCGCGCCGGCCATTTCCACGGCGGCAGGTCGCGATTGTCCGCATCGGTGATGCGCGTGGCGCCAAAGTGCTTCTCGAGCACGATCGACTGGCTGCCGTCCTCTCGTTCGAGCGCCGCGATCAACCGCGCCGCGTGCGACACCACCAGCACCTGGGAATGCGCGGAAGCCCGCGCGATCAGGCGCGCCAGCGCCGACAGCAGGTCCGGGTGCAAGCTCGTCTCCGGTTCGTTCAGCACCAGCAACGCGGGCGGACGCGGCGTGAGCAGCGCGGCCACCAGCAGCAGATAACGCAAGGTGCCGTCCGACAGTTCCGCGCCCTTCAGCGGCCGCAGCAGGCCGTGTTGCTGCATCGATACTTCGAAGCGGCCGTCCTGCGAGGAGGCGACGTCGAGGCGCGAACCGGGAAAGGCGTCGTCGATGGCGGCATCGAGCGCAACCGGGTCGCCGATCTCGCGAATGGTTTGCAAGGCCGCGGCGAGGTCCGCGCCGTCGTTGGAGAGCACCGGGGTGTGCGTGCCGATCTGCGGCAGACGCACGGCCGCTTCGGCATCGGTGCGGAAATGATCGTAAAAGCGCCACGAACGAATCTGCTCGCGCACCGTGATCATCTCGGGAGCGGTCCGTGGGTCGGAGAACTCCGTCATCATGCTGTCGAAACTCGCGACAGGTTGAGGGATGGTTTGCCACTCGCCCTGCTCGTCACGCGTACGCAGCGCTGCGCCGTGCCGGTCGACCAGCAAGGCCGACGGCCGCAGCACCGGCCCGCTCCAGATGCACTCGCGTTTGATGGTGGGGTCGAGCGGGAAGCGGGTGGCCCTGTCGAGCGGCGGCAACCCGAGATCGATCGCATAACCGAACTCATCGCCGGAAAATCCAAGCCGCAGACTCACCGGCTCTTTCCGGCGCGTGCCCTCGACTGGCAATTCTCCGGCCAGTACCGCGCGCGAGAAACGTTCAGGCCCAGCCCACAACGTGGATTGCAAACCACCCTCACGCGCAAGCGATGTAATCACCCCGCCGCGCGCCGTCTCGGCCAGCAAACGCAACGAGCGATACACGCTCGATTTGCCGCTGCCATTCGCGCCTGTGATGACATTCAACTGCCCGAGCGGCACGATCAACTCGCGCAGCGACCGATACCCCGCGATGGCCAACGTCCTCAGCATGCGGACACCTTTCGATCAAACGCGCGCTGCCGGGCGCTCAGTAAAACCATTCTGTTCAAACGCACCATCATTTATGTCCACCGCCCTTGCCCGGCGTCTGCACGGGCACACTGCGCAAATCGTTCAGGAAGCTATCGCGCCACACGCCGAGATCGTTCTTGCGCAGCGCCGCCATATTGATCTCGTGACGCCGCTGGCGTGCATCGAGCGGCATTTGCAACGCGCGCTGCAAGGCCTCGCACATGCCGATCGCATCGTGCGGATTGACCAGCAGCGCGCCAGTCAACTCCGCCGCCGCACCGGCGAAAATCGACAGCACCAGCACGCCCGGATCGTCCGGATTCTGCGCGGCGACGTATTCCTTCGCGACCAGATTCATGCCGTCGTGCAACGGTGTGACAAAGCCGATCTGCGACTCACGAAACAGCGACATCAGTTTCCAGCGGTCGTACTGCTGATTCAGGTAGCGGATCGGCGTGTAATCGAGGCCCGAATAACGGCCGTTGATGCGCCCTGCTTCGTATTCGAGATCCTGGCGGATCTTCTGATAGGTGGCGACGTCCGAACGGGTCGGCGGCGCGATCTGCACGAGCGTCACGTTGCCGCGCCATTCGGGTGAGCGTTCCAGCAGTTGCTCGAAGGCGCGAAAACGTTCAACGAGTCCCTTCGAATAATCGAGCCGGTCGACGCTCATGATCAGCTTGCGGCCCTCCAGACTCTGCTTCAGGTCGAGCACGTGCTGGCGGCTTTCGTAGCGCTCGGCCTGTTCGGCGATTTCATCGGGGAACACGCCGATCCGATAGACGCCCGTGCGCAGCTTGCGGCCGAAGGCTTCCACATGGTTGCCTCCGCTCACGGTGCCGCGCGCGTGGCGCGTCACGTAGTCGTGGAAAGCGAGTTCATCGGTTGCGGTCTGGAAGCCCAGCAGGTCGTAGCACGAGAGCGATTTCACCAACTCTTCGTGCGGCGGAATGTTGAGCAGAATCTGCGGCGCGGGAAACGGAATGTGCAGGAAGAAGCCGATGCGGTTCGTGATGCCCTCGGAGCGCAGTGCTTCGGCGAACGGGATCAGATGGTAGTCGTGAATCCAGATCACATCGTCGGGTTCGAGCAGCTTGATCAGCTTGTGCGCAAGCCATGCGTTGACGCGGCGGTAGCCGGCATACTCGTCGCGCTCGTAGCGTGCAAGGTCGTTACGGTAGTGGAAGACGGGCCAGAGCGTCGCGTTCGAGAAACCGCGGTAATACTGGTCGTAATCCTTGCGCGTGAGCCCGACGGTCGCGAAGGTCACCGCGCCGTCCTGCTCCAGCGTCGGACCGGCGTTGGCGACGGTCTCGCTCACCACGTCGCCGCTCCAGCCGAACCATACGCCGCCCGCGTCCTCCAGCGCGCCGAACACGCCGACCGCGAGGCCGCCTGCCGACCCTTTGGTTTCCGTCGGCGTTGCGACGCGATTCGACACGACGATCAGTCGGCCCATGTTGGTAGTCCTCCTTTGTTCGCACGGCACGGCGTTCGCGCTTCAGGGGCTGGTGACGCCTCGAGCGCTGCAACACTTCGATGACGTCAAGCGGCTGCAAAACGCGCGATGCCGCGCCAGGTTCGTGAGTCAGATGGACGATTCGACCGCCTGGGTGTCCGATCAGTTGCACTCATCTGCGCTGCATGCGGCGCTACACCTTTTCCTTCACCTGCTGCAACGGATCGCCCGCCTGATGACGACCGGCGCGGCTTGCCACGGGATCGGCCTCGGTGTGCGCGGCGGTGCTGCCGGCGGGCGTCTGCGTGCTGCGCGGCACCCAGTCGGCGGTTCGCCCTTGCCGGTTTCGAGTTCGGCCGACACGTCGGCGCGCAACCGTGGCATCGCGTGGAGCGGGCACTACGCGGGCGAGGCCATTGGCCGAACAGGCGGCAAAATGCCGAGGGAGCGGGCATGAGCGCGAAGGCCACGCCCCGCTGATGACACTGACGCTGACGAGCGCTGAAACAGCGGCGCGCGCCGTCCAGATTTGAGGCTTCCGGCGCGGCATGCCTGTAGACATCTTAGGCGTTCGTCCGCCAGGACCGGGGATAGGTGCTTAAGCCGGCGGCCTGTGAAAGCGGGCGGCCGGGTTTAAGCCGGCCAGAAACACGCCTCAAGGCTCAAGCCGGCTGAAACGCCCGACGTGCCCGATTCGGGCACGCGGCGCAAACGTCAGCCGCGACTCACATCAAATTCAAATCAGCTACCGCTCTTGCAAGGAAATGCCTTGCCGAGCCCGAGCGAGATCGCCGTGCTGGCGTTATAGCCCGCGACGATCGGATTCTCGGCGATGTACTTGCGTACCGCGTCGGTGAGTTGCGCCGAGCGCGCGTCCGGCGGCAGGCAGTAGTACTGGCCGACGCGCGGCCCGGTGGTGCCGCCGATCGCGTCGATCGTGTTGAAGATGCCGTCGGCAGCGCCTTCGATATACGCGGCACACGCACTACGCGATGCCACATCGGTTTTCGTGCACAGCTTGTTGAGGTCGCCTCCCGTAAACGCGGCTGCCGATAACGGTACGGCAAGCGCGCTGGCGAAAATCAAAGCCCGCAGCATGGTGTTCCTTTCCAGGGTCGTTTATCAGGCGGTCTTGCGCCGCATCGAACCGGCGCGCCTCGCAACACGCCAAGTCGTCATTCTGCACTGTTTTGCGAAGCGGCAGGCATGCCAACGGGTGCTATCTTCAGGCAAATTTGTGGCCCAGGGAACCGACAGCCGGTGTCCGTGAAGCTGGCGCCCCGGTGGCCGGTTCTCCGGCTTTTCGCGCACTTCACTTCTGTTGCATCTGCTGCAGGCGCGCGGTGAGGCCTTCGACCACGTCCGGTTCCTTATAGGTCTTCGCGAAATCCAGCGCGGTCAGGCCGATCTGGTTCTTCACCGTGAGGTCCGCGCCGTTATCGAGCAGGAGCTTCACCGTCGACACGTGACCGCCGCGCGCGGCCATCATCAGCGGCGTGGTGCCGTTCGGCGAGCCGGCGTCGACGTAGGCCGAATGGTCGAGCAGCACCTTGACGATATCGTCGTGGCCGTTCGCAGCCGCATAGTGCAGCGGCGCCCAGCCCTTCTTGTTGACTTCGGCGTCCTTCGCGATCAGCAGGTTGACGAAGTCGAGGTCGCCGCCCAGCGCGGCCATCATCATCGCGTTCTCGCCGGCTTTATCCTGGATCTCGATGTCGGTTTTCGGATTGGCAATCAGCGCCGCCCCCACCTTGTCCGACTTCTCGCGCGCGGCGATCACCAACAGCGGGATGCCCTGGTTGTCGACACTGTTCGGGTCCATGCCCTTGGCGAGCAGCTTGTTGACACCGTCGACGTCGTCGAATTTCACCGACTTGATGAGCGAGTCGATCGGCGCGGCCTGAACCGGCGAAGCGACCAGCGAAGTCAGCGCGGCGCAGGCAAACGTTGCGGCCAGCGCGAGGCGCGACACGCTGCGGCGTGCCGAACCGAGGGCAATTTGCGCCGCTGAAGTCTCTTGAATCGCCGCCGTCGAAGTCGAATAATTTGTCATGTTTTACTTTAGGAAACTTCCCTATCCATTTGATATTTATTGGCTTTACCGATCACACACCAGCCGGCGCGGGAATCTTGAAGAGCCGGAAGAAGTTTTGTGTCGTCGCGGCGGCCAGTGCCGTATCCGGCATCTCGCGCTGTTGCGCGATGAAGCGTCCGACATAACTTACGTACGCAGGTTCATTAGGCTTACCGCGATACGGCACGGGCGCGAGGTACGGCGAGTCGGTTTCGATCAGCAAACGCTCGAGCGGCACGCGGCGCGCAACGTCCTGCACGTCGGTCGCGCTCTTGAAGGTGACGATGCCCGACAGCGATATGTAAAAATTCTGCGCCAACGCCTGCTCGGCGACCGCCCACGGTTCGGTGAAGCAATGCATCACGCCGCCCGGCTCGCTCGCGCGCTCCTCGGCCATGATGCGCAGCGTGTCTTCCGACGACGACCGGGTGTGGATGATCAGCGGTTTCTTCGTGGCGTGCGCCGCGCGGATATGGGTGCGGAAGCGCTCGCGCTGCCATTCCATATCGGCAATCGTGCGGCCTTCCAGGCGGTAGTAGTCGAGGCCGGTCTCGCCGATCGCGACCACCTTCGGATGCTCGGCCAGCTCGACGAGTTCGGCGAGACTCGGCTCGCGCATGTCCTCGTGGTCGGGATGCACTCCAACCGACGCGTAGACGTTCTCGTACTGGTTGGCGATCGCCAGCACGGACGGCAGCGTCTCCAGATCGACCGATACGCACAGCGCATGCGTGACCGAATGGCTGCGCATGTTCTCGAGCACCTGCGGCAGGCGGTCGGCGAGTCCTTCAAAGTTGATATGACAGTGCGAATCGACAAACATGATGATGTCCTGCTGATAAGTAGCTGGGTGTGAATCTGGCTGTAAATCGTGGCTGTAAATCAGGCCGCGGCCGGCTCGAGCCGTTTGCCGAGAATCACCAGATCGCGTTCCACGCCGTCCAGCACCGCGACGCGCGGCAGCGACCCCCACGTGTCGAAACCGAAGCCGCGGAACAGGCGCAGGCTTGCGTCATTGTGGCCAAAGATAAAGCCCAGCACGGTGTCGATGCCGAGCGTCGGCGCCACTGCCAGCGAGGCTGCCAGTAGTTGCTTGCCGAGACCCTTGCCACGCGCGCTTTCGTCCAGATAGATGCTGACTTCGGCGGTACGCAGATAGGCCGGGCGGCCGTAGAAATCCGAGAAGCTCAACCACGCGATCACGCGGCCGGACTGCTGCGGATCTTCCACCACCCACAGCGGACGCTTGTGCGGCCCGTGCGCATGAAACCACGCCAGACGGCTTTCGACGCTCACCGGCTCGAGATCGGCGGTGACTTGCCGCGACGGCACGGTTGAGTTGTAGATGGCGACGATCGCGGGCAGATCGTCGAAGGTCGCATCGCGGTAGGAAAGGCTCATGGTGCTTTGACGTGAGATGGAAGGCGAATCGGCGGACGGATGCATGGATCATGCGTGGCGGGTTAAGGCACGCCAGCCTTGCACACACCGGCGGCCATCAAAGTTGATTTACGCAAACAGCTCGCGATAGCCGATAAACAGTTCTTCGAACACCAGCCGCGCGTTCAGCGGATGGTTCTCGACAGCGCGCTGGCGCGTCACGGTGCGCATGAAGCGCGCGAACGCGCTGGCGTCGGCTTGCGACGCACAGCGCGACAACGCCGTCGACGCCTGCGGGAAATAACGCGGCGTGCCGGCCGTGCGCTGCGCCAGCAAATCGTACATCCAGCGTTGCAGCCAGCCGAGCACGAGCGGTACCGGCAGCTTCTGCAGCGCCTCGCCGCAGGCGAAGGCGTCGCAATCAGCGCCGGCGGCCAGTTGCTTCAGGGTCCAGTCGCGCAGCGTGCGGTTCTCGTCACTCGCGAGAGCGAGGGCCGTGAGCGGCGCGCCGCCGGCTTCGGCGAGCAGCGCGGGCGCTTCGGCGACGCCTTGCGCGGCGAGCCACTTCGTGGCGACTTCCGGCGCGGGCATCGTCATCGGCCATTGGCGGCAACGGCTGATGATGGTGGGCAGCAGGCGATCGACGCGCGCCGACACCATCAAAAACACCACGCCCGCCGGCGGTTCTTCGAGCGTTTTCAGGAGCGCGTTGGCCGCGGCGATGTTCAGCCCCTCGGCCGGATACAGCACGACCACGCGCGCACCGCCACGATGCGACCCAACGCCGACGAAATCAAGCAAGCCACGAATCTGCTCGATCTTGATCTCCTTGCTGGGCGCGCGCGTCTTCTTGCCTTCGTCGCCGTCGGCCTTTTCGGCTTTTTCGTCCGCGGCGCTGGCGAGTCCGGCTTCGGCGGCCAGCGCTTCGGGCACGATGATCCGATAGTCAGGATGATTGCCCTGCGTGAACCAGTTGCAGGCGACGCAGGCGCCGCACGGCTCGCCGTTGGCCTGCTGGGCTTCGCACAAAAGCCCCTGCGCGAGGTGCTGCGCGAAGCGCAGCTTGCCGATCCCCGCCTGGCCATGCAGCAGCAAAGCGTGCGGCCAGTGTCCACGCAACTGCTGCAGGCGGTTCCAGTCATCGGCTTGCCACGGATAAATCATCGCTTCTCTTTAAAATCAATCGGTTGACGACGCTTGATGAGACACCACACGAACTTCGTCATCCGTTATAACTCGGGATTATATTCTTTTAAAATCAAAGAACTGCGATCAACTCTTCAAGTTGCTTCTGAATTCGCACGATGGTCTGCGAAGAGTCAATGATAGCGAACCGGTACGGCGCTTCTTCCGCGCGGCGCAGATATTCGGCACGGGTGCGATTGAAAAATGCCTCCGACTCGCTTTCGAACCGATCCGGATCGCGCGCGGCGCTGCGCCGTTCGCTGGCAACCTCCGGCGTCAGATCGAACAGCACCGTCAGGTCCGGCTGAAAACCGCCCTGCACCCAGCGCTCCAGCGTTTCCAGCTTGTCGCGCGGCAGGCCGCGGCCGCCGCCCTGGTACGCAAAGGTCGCGTCCGTGAAGCGGTCGGACAGCACCCAGTCGCCGCGCGCCAGCGCCGGCTCGATCACCTCGGCCAGATGCTGGCGGCGCAGCGCGAACATCAGCAATGCCTCGGTTTCGAGGTCCATCTTCTGATGCAGCACGATTTCGCGGATCTGTTCGCCGAGCGGCGTGCCGCCCGGCTCGCGCGTCATCACGACCGAGCGGCCGGTGCTCGCGACTTTCTCTTCGAGGCGTTCGCGAAACCAGCCTAGGTGGGTGGTCTTGCCGGCACCGTCGATGCCCTCAAACGTTATGAATTTGCCCCGCGCCATCATTGCCCTCGAATGTATTTGTCCACGGCCTTGTTGTGATCGCCGAGGGTGTCAGAAAAGATACTGCTGCCGTCGCCGCGCGAAACGAAATACAGCGCGGTGGACTGCGCCGGGTTCATCGCCGCCTGCAGCGATGCGACACCGGGCAGCGAGATGGGTGTTGGCGGAAGCCCCATCCGGGTGTAGGTATTGTAGGGAGTGTCGGTCTGCAGGTCTTTCTTCCTGATGCGGCCCGTGTAGCTGTCGCCCATGCCGTAGATCACGGTGGGGTCGGTTTGCAGCGGCATGCCCACGCGCAGACGGTTCGCGAACACGGCCGCCACCATCGGCCGGTCCGATTTCTTGCCGGTTTCCTTTTCGATGATCGACGCCATCGTCAGCGCATCGTACGGCGTCTTGTACGGCAGGTTCGGCGAACGCGCGGTCCACGCTTCGTCCAGACGCAACCGCATCAGCCGGTACGCGCGACGGTACACGTCCAGATCGCTGGTGTTCTTGTCGAACAGATAGGTGTCCGGGAAAAACAGCCCCTCGCCGTTGCCGAGCGACGCTTCCGGCGCGTTGATCGCGCTCATCAGATCGGTGTCGCTCATGCCGATCGTGTCGTGCTTGAGCGCCGGATTGGCGTCCAGCTCGGCGCGCATGCGCTTGAAGGTCCACCCTTCGATAATGGTCGCCACATATTCGTTGACGTCGCCGCGGGCGATTTTTTGCAGCACTTCGTACGGCGTGATGCCCGTCTTGAACTCGTAGTTGCCCGATTTCAGATCGCTTTGCAGACCGAGCAGCCGCGTCATGATGATGAACAGTTCAGGCTCGACCGGCACGCCGCCGCGGTTGAGCTGCAGCGTAACGCTGCGCAGGCTGCTGTGCGGCTTGACGGTGACATCGAGTTGCGCGGGGGTCAAATCGAGTGGGCTGGTGGCCCAGTGATATCCGCCTGCGATTGCTGCTGCGGCCAGCACAACGACGATTGAGCCGGCGACGAAACATTTCTTCAGAAGGGTCATGCGAAACTGGGCTGGGTTGGACCTCATATAATACTTGTTTGCCTTAGCTAAAGTCAGAATTGACTGTTCCCGGAATCCATGAACACACCGCTCGCTACCGCTTCAGGCACGCCTTCAGTTGCGCCCGCAGTTGCTCACACGGGCACCGCTGCGACGGCACAGGCTTCCGCACCCGTCGGACTTCCTGCTTTGCCGCGGCCCGCCGCTGAGGAATTCGACGCTGTCATCGGGCAAGGCGCCTACATGCCGCTAACGCAGTTCGGCGTGATCGACGCGACCGGCGACGACGCGGCGAGCTTCCTGCATGGCCAGTTGACCAACGACACGCAGCACCTCGACGCAGCCAATGCGCGCCTTGCGGGCTATTGTTCGGCCAAGGGTCGGCTGCTGGCGTCGTTCCTGACGTGGCGCACCGGCGAGACGATCCGCTTGCTGGTGTCGAAGGACGTGCAGGCCGCCGTGCAGAAACGGCTGTCCATGTTCGTTCTGCGCGCCAAGGCCAAGCTGGTTGATGCGAGCGGCGAACTGGCAGTGGTGGGTCTCGCGGGCGACGTGCGCAAAGCGCTTTCCGGCGTGTTCGATGCGCTGCCCGACGGCGTGCACGTCCAGGTGGACGGCACGGCGGGGTCGCTGATTCGCGTTCCGGACGCGCTGGGCCGGCTGCGCTATCTGTGGGTCGGCCCGAAGGCCGCGGTCGAGGCGCGCCTGCCCTTGCTCGACGAAAAGCTCAAGCGCGTATCGCCGGCGGTATGGGATTGGCTCGACATTCGCGCAGGCGAACCGCGCATCACGCAGCCGGTGGTCGAGCAGTTCGTGCCGCAAATGGTCAACTTCGACGTGCTCGGCGCGGTCAATTTCCGCAAAGGCTGCTATCCGGGTCAGGAAGTGGTGGCGCGCAGCCAGTATCGCGGCACGATCAAGCGGCGCACCTCGCTCGCGAACGTGACGGGTGAACTGGCGACGGTCAGGGCCGGAGCCGAACTTTTCCATTCGAACGATCCGGGCCAGCCGTGCGGGATGGTGGTGAATGCGGCGTCGGCGCCGGAGGGTGGTGTCGACGTGCTGCTGGAGATCAAGCTGGCGGCGCTCGAAGGCGGCACGGTGCATCTGGGCGCGGCGGAGGGGCCGGCGCTGACGTTCCTGGCGTTGCCGTATGGGTTGCCGACTGAGGTTTAAACGCCGAAACCCGAGCGGCGCAATCGAGCGCCGCTTTTTCATGGCATCTGTTCCTCCACTGCCCTCACCGGGAGACACCACCCGATGTGCCTGATCGTCTTCGACTGGCGGCCCGATGCGGTCGACGGACCGCTTCTCACGCTCGCCGCGAATCGCGACGAATTTTTTCGCCGTACCGCGGAGCCGATCAACTGGTGGCATGACGCGCCGACCGTATTGGCCGGCCGCGATCTGGTGGGCGGCGGCACGTGGCTGGGCATGTCGCGCGATGGCCGCTTCGCCGCGCTGACCAATTACCGCGCGCCGCATGAAATGCGCGCCGATGCGCCGACCCGCGGCACGCTTGTGAGCGACTGGCTCAGTGACCCGGCAAAAGGCTCGGACAACGGGCCGCACGAAACGCCGCTCGACTATCTGCAACACGTCGCGCAAACGGGCGACATCTACAACGGATTCAATCTGCTCGTCGGCGACTGGACGCGCCGCGAGCTCGGCTGGTACTGCAACCGGTCGAACACTGCACCCACACTGCTCGAGTCCGGCACGCACGGCATCTCGAACGCAGTGCTCGATACCGCCTGGCCGAAGCTGGTTAAAAAGCGCGCGGAACTGGGCGCCATGCTTACGCGTGATGCAATGCCGCCGCTTGAGCGCCTGATCGATCTGATGCGCGATCCGCGCCTCGCGCGCGATGACGAATTGCCGTCCACCGGTATTCCGCTCGAACGGGAGCGCGCGTTGTCGGCGGCGTTTATCGAAACGCCGGAATATGGCACGCGTGGCACGACCGCGGTGCGCGTGGTGGCGCATGGCGAGGTGATCAGCGTGGCGGCCGCCGAACGCAGCGACGATAACGGCTCGCACCGGATCGTACGGCCCGGCGACTTCGAGCGCAGCTTCGCGTTCAATGTCGAGCGCGAGATCGCCTGACGCGAGTTTGACGGCCGCCTGGCCGTTTTACACGGAACGACGATTACTCCACACCGAACGCCACCCGCAAAGCCGCGGCGGCATCCGCATGTGCCTCTGCGACGTCAGGCACGTAGCCACCCATCTTGAAGAACTCGTGAATCATGCCCGGGTAGCGTTTTAGCGCAACCCGGTTGCCCGCTGCGCGTAGTTTCTCCGCATACGCGTCGCCTTCGTCGCTTAAAGGATCGTATTCGGCGGTCGCGATCCATGCCGGTGCAAGGCCGCTGAAATCAGGCGCGCCGCGCGTCCCGTCGAGCGGCGCGAAACGCCAGTCGTCGCGGTCGCTTTTATCTCGCACGTATTGGTCGAAGAACCATTGAATCGTGTCGCCCGACAGCAGGAAGCCATCGGCGAGGCGCGAGTGCGAATCGGTTTGCTGATAGCCCGTGGCGCCCGGATAAATCAACAATTGCAGCACGAGCTTGATGCCCGCATCGCGTGCCAACACCGCGCACACCGTTGCCAGCGTGCCGCCCGCGCTATCGCCGCCCACCGCCAGCCGCTCCGCATCGATGCCGTACTCCGCGGCATGCGTGTGCAGCCAGGTCAACGCATCGAATGCGTCTTCAACGGCGGTGGGAAATTTGTACTCGGGTGCGAGCCGGTAATCGACCGACAGCACCGTGCAACGTCCGTCGCGCGCGAACATCCGGCACAACGCATCGTGCGTAGCGACGCTGCCGACCGTAAAGCCCCCGCCGTGGTAATACACCAACGCCGGCGCAGGCTCGGCCCAGCTCGGCTCGACAGGTTGATAAAGCCGCGCACGAATCGTCGCGCCGTCGCGTGTCGGCACGCGCAGGTCTTCTATCGCGAACATTGGCGCGCTCGCGATCTCCAGGATCGGCGCGCTTTTTTCGTAGGACGCGCGCGCCTGTTGCGGAGTCAACTCGTGAAGTTGCGGGCGCTTCGCGCGCGCGATCATGTCGAGCACCTGCTCGATTTTCGGGTTCAGCGGCATTGGGCGTCGAGTGGCGCGTGGTCGGCGAAGGTTAGTGGTTCAAAAGTGGGGAAACAGCACCTAGCTCGCGTTCTTCACTTCGGGCTTCAGCGACATCGGATCAGTCGGATTGCGCAACTGCTCGATGTCCTCGTGACGCAGCTTCACCGTCGCCATGATGCCCGGATGCGTGACGATGTAGAAACGCCGCGCAGCGATCGCTTCGAACGTGATGTCGGCGACGTCGGCTGCGGTCAGCTTGCCCGATTGCACCGCGCGTTGCAGTTGCTTGCCGGCGGCGATCTGCGAGCGGGTCGGCCTGCTATCGTTGCGCAAATCCGCGGGCCGCGCGCGTTCCGCGTCGGCGATGCCGGTCGGCACGAAGGCCGGACACAACAATGAACAGCCGACTGCACCGCCCTCCGTATGCCCGGCTTGCGCCAACTGCAGGTCGTGATAAAGCGTCTCCGTCAACGACACGACGGCGTGCTTCGAGGCGTTGTAGATGCCCATCGCGGGCGGCGACAACAAGCCCGCCACCGACGCCGTGTTGACGATATGCGCGGGTTCGTTCTGCCGCAGCATGATCGGCGTGAAGGCGCGCACGCCGTGCGCGACGCCCATCACGTTGACGTTGAACACCCACGCCCAGTCGTTCGCCGTGCTTTCCCAGAGGAAGCCGCCCGAGCCCACGCCCGCGTTGTTAAAGAGCAGATGGACTTTACCGAAGGCGTCGAGCGCCGCTTGCGCGAGCGCTTCGACCTGGGCGGCATCGGACACGTCGGTCGGCACGCCAATCGCCTCCGCACCGCCGGCGCGCAATGCGTCGACGGTTTGCGCGAGCGCCTCGGGATTCACGTCGGCGAGCACGAGCTTCATGCCGAGCGACGCGCCCTTCTCCGCGAACGCCCGGCCGAAACCGCTTGCCGCACCGGTGATCACCGCCACCTTGCCTTCGAATTCGAACATCCTTCCTCTCCTGAATTTAGCGGTCGGGGATTATCCGCTGGGAACCGTCTCAGCCGATATGTTTATCGGCCGAGTCTCACCGACATCTACCGCATGCGCGGCTCGACAGCTGCCGCGCTCAGATTAGCTTGACGAGTTGCTTGCCGAAGTTCTTGCCCTTCAGGAGACCGATAAACGCTTCAGGCGCGGCATCGAGCCCTTGCGCGATGGTCTCGCGATATTGCAGCTTCTTCTGCGCGACCAGCGTGCCGAGCTGCTTGAGCGCTTCAGGCCACACGTCCATATGCTCGCTGACGATGAAGCCCTGCACCAGCAACCGCTGCGTGAGCATCAGCGACGGATGCTTGAGCGGCATCGGCTGGCCGTCGTAGCCCGCGATAAACCCGCACAACGCGATGCGGCCGAACGCGTTCATGCGCGCGAGCGTCACGTCGAGCACTTCGCCGCCGACGTTCTCGAAGTAACCGTCGACACCATTCGGCGTCACAGCTTTGAGCTCCTGATACAGATTGCCGGCCTTGTAGTCGACACAGGAGTCGAAGCCGAGGGTCTCGACCACATAGCGGCACTTGTCCGCGCCGCCCGCGATGCCGACCGCGCGCGCACCGGCCAGCTTGGCCAGTTGCCCGACCACGCTGCCCACGGCTCCGCTCGCCGCACTAACCACCACCGTCTCGCCTGCTTTCGGCACGATAATTTTGTTCAGGCCGTACCAGGCCGTCACGCCGGGCATACCGACCGGGCCAAGATACGCCGACAGCGGCACATGCGTATCGTCGACTTTTTGCACGCCCGCACCGTTCGAGGTGCCGTACTCCTGCCAGCCAAACATCGCGACGACCTTATCGCCGACCGCGAACTTCGGATTCTTCGACTCCACCACTTCGCCCACCGTGCCGCCGATCATCACTTCGTTCAGCGGCTGCGGCGCTGCGTACGACTTGCTGTCGTTCATCCGGCCGCGCATGTACGGGTCGAGCGACAGGAAGTGATTGCGCACGCGGAATTCGCCATCGGCAAGCGGCGCCAGCGGCGTTTCGACAAGCTTGAAGTTATCGGGCGTAACCGCGCCTTGCGGACGCGAAGCCAGCACGAGTTGACGGTTGATTTGGGGCATGACGATCGTCTCCATGAGTTACCGATGTGATCGGCGAATAGTTCGAACCAACAGCGTCTGCAAAAGAGGGGGCAGCGCGCGCGGCACTCGACACGCACGCGATTCATCCGGTGATTAACCGTCGCTTGGACCGGGTTTCGCCGAAGGGTCGCTGCGCAGACGCTGTTGCGTCACGTCGCGGCCCACGGCGAGGCGCCGCATATATTTGAAAGTGCCGAGTGCTTTGGCGACGAAGTGGCCTTCGCTGTCGCGGATCTCGCCTTCGCAATAGGCCATGGTGGTCGAGCGGTGCAGCACGCGGCCGGTGGCGCGCAATTCGCCGCGACCCGGTTGCATGAAGTTGACCTTCATCTCGACGGTGACCACGCCGACGCCGTCGCCGGCCAGACTGCGCGCGGCCATCGCAAGCGCGACGTCGGCGAGCGTCATGGTCACGCCGCCATGCGCGACATCCCACGTATTCATGTGATCGGGTTGCAGCGGCAACACGACCTCGCTGGCGCCGTCCGCCGCCGAGACGAGTTGCGCGCCGAGCCGGTCGACGAACGGGCTTTCGGGCAGCGTCGCGCTGCTCGCTTTAGATGAGGATGAGTCGGTCATTGCGGATTTCAGATTTCGTAGTCGACACATTCACGCGATTCGCGCACCGCACCGACGAAGCCCTTCAGCGCCGTGTGCGTCGGATGGACCTGGTAGGCGTCGAGCGCGGCCTTGTCGGTGAAGTCCGACACCAGCACGATGTCGTAGGTCGATTCGAGGCCCGGTGCCGCGATGCCGACTTCGAGCTTGAGCATGCCCGGAACAATGTCGCGGCAGCCTTCGAGTTTTTCCTTCAGCTTCAGGACGTTTTCGACACGCGAGGCACCTTCTGCAGTTTCCTTGAGCTTCCACATCACAATATGACGGATCACGGGATCACCTTCTTCGATTCAGTTCGTTGGGCCGGGACTAAGCACAGCGGGAAATCATAACCGCTACGGCGTTCGCGCATGCGCTACCCTCCGCGCCGCCAGACGCCCTAACCTGCGCACCGCGTCATCGGCCTGATCGAGATCCGTACTCGGGCAACTCAGGCGAATGAAATGATCGAAGCGCCCAGCGTTCGAAAACACCGTGCCCGGCATCACGCGAATACCTTCGTCCAAAGCCGCATCGAAAAAAGCAGCCGATGACAAGTCACGCGGCAGCTCGATCCAGAAAAACATACCCCCGCCCGGCGGCGTGAAGCGCGTGCCGTCGGGAAACGATGCGGCGATTGCTGCGGCCATCCGTTCGCGCTGAATCCGCAGACGGTCGCGCAAACGCCGCAGATGCCGTTCATACACATTCGTTTCCAGAAATTCGGCGAGCACGACTTGCGACAACTGCTCGTTATGGCGCGACTGCGCGAACTTCAGCATGCCGATGCGCGGATGCCAGCGTCCGCCGTTGATCCAGCCGACCCGCATGCCCGGAGCGAGCGTTTTGTTGAACGACGTGCAATGGATCACCGTGCCGTCGGTATCCCAGGCCTTCAACGATCTGGGCGGCTGCCCGGTGTCGGCGAGTTCGCGGTAGGGATCGTCTTCGATCAGCGGAATGCCCGCTCGCGCGCAAAGTTCGACGAGCCGTGCTTTGTGCGCATCGGGCATCACGCTGCCGAGCGGGTTCTGCAGATTCGGCACGACCACGACCGCCTTGATGCCGGGATGCGTTTGCAGCGCGAACGCCAACGCTTCGATGGCAATACCGGTAGTCGGACTGGCCGGAATTTCGAGCGCGCGCAGGCCTAGGCTTTCCAGCGCCTGCAGCAAGCCGAAGAAGCACGGCGATTCCACCGCGACCGTGTCGCCCGGCTGCGTGACCGCGCGCAAGGCCAGGTTCACCGCCTCGATGCCGCCGTGGGTCATGATCACGTCGTCCGCGCCGATCTGGATGCCGGCGTCGAGCGCACGGCGCGCAATGATGGCGCGCAGTTCGGGATCGCCCTGATCGGGTCCGGCCGCGGTCAGCAAGGTCGGCCGTCGGCGCAAGGCGCGCAGCGCGGCCTTCTGCAAAGCGTCGGTGGGATAAAGATCGGGCGATGCGGTCGCGCCGCCGAGGTTCAGCGCGTCGGGATAGCGCTGGAATTTCGACACGATCGCCGAAATCGCCGAATGGATGCCGACGAACTGCGCGGCGCCGGGCACGACCGCAAGGTCGGGCTCGGTTGCCTCGGGCAGCGCTGCGGTTTGACGGGCGCGCACGAAATAACCGGCACGTGGCCGGGCGTCGATCAGCGCGGCGCGTTCCAGTGTTCGATAGCTCTCGGTCGCGGTTGCGAGGCTCACGCCGTGCCGCTGCATGAAGGCGCGCATCGACGGCATGCGATCGCCGGGACGCAGCGCACCGTTATCGATCGCGCGGCGGTATTGGTCGGCCAGTTGGCGGTAGAGGGGGCGGCCATCCGTGGGCCGGCCATCCGGGGGCCGGCCCACGGATGGCGGCGCGTCCGTGCACGTCGCCGCTTGTGCGTCGGGTATCGAGGTAGAAGTGCTCATGAGCCGATGGTGCGGATAGTTAGGGCGTAGGGACAGATACACATCCGCGAGATTCCAACCGATACAGCATGTTTAAACCCCGCCTTGTACCGGTTCACATTGTCCATTATTGCGTCTGTTTTCACCCGGACGGACTCAATAAGCTGTGTGGCATGAAAACGGTTTAAGGGAATCGGTCATGCCCATCACTCAACCTCGCACGGGTTTGCCTCACGATGCCGCCACCTCGCGCGTTGCCGCCGGTCAGATGGCCGTGCACGATTTGCGCGCACGAACCTCGATCGTGGCCGTCGAAGGCAATCTGCGACTCGACTTCCGCGATCATTCGCTGGCGTGGCTGGGAGACGCCGTTCCAGTCACGTCGATCACGCTGCATGAAGGCGAACGCTATATCACGCCACAGCGCGGCGTCGTGTCGATCAGCACAGCGCATGCGAAATCCGCCGCGTTCGTCGTCGAGCCACGGCGCGCTGAAAACGAGCGGCACCGCTTCATCAGTCAAGCCGTGCGCAAGCTGACGAACCTCGTCAAAACGCGGCTGCAGCGCGTCACCTGAAACGTCTCTGCTGCCGCGGAACACCCCGCTACAATGCATGACCCAACCCGCTTCCTTCGAGGTGCCGGTCATGTTCTTCTTTCGCGTACTGCTGTCCCGCCGGCACGCCCGTCTGGCCGCGATCCTCGCCGTCATCACGCTGACGCTCAACGGCTGCGCCGGTCTGTTCGGCGGCGACCCTTTGCGCGTGAGCGTGGCCGGCATCGAACCGGTCGACGGTCAGGGCCTGGAGATGCGCTTCAATGTCAAACTGCGCGTACAGAATCCCAATGAATCCGCTGTCAACTTCGACGGCGTGTCGCTTGCTCTCGAACTGAACGGCAAGCCGTTCGCCAGCGGTGTCAGCGATCAGAGCGGCACCGTGCCGCGCTTCGGCGAAACGGTCGTCAATGTACCGCTGACGGTGCCCGCCTTCGCCGCGGTTCGCCAGGCGTTCGCCTTCGCAGGCGCCGTGCAAGCGGACTCCGCGCAGTCGGGACAGATTCCGTACATCCTGCGCGGCAAGCTCGCCGGCGGCTTGACAGGCACGACACGCTTCGTCGATCAAGGTACGTTAAGCCTGCCGACGCTCGGTACTGCTTTGCCCTGATGCGGCTCGGTCCGTGCCGCCAGTCGATGCCGGTGATTCTTGCCCGCGGCCGAGGCGAGCCAAACCCACCCGGATAAAAAAACGGGTGCCGTGGATTCAATGCCTGCACGTCACATCGCACCGAACCACACGACACCCGCTTTTAATCAAGCCCGCTCTCGCGCCCGATCACACCACTTCGAACAGGCCCGCCGCACCCTGGCCGCCGCCGATACACATCGTCACGACGACCAGCTTCGCACCGCGCCGCTTGCCTTCGATCAGCGCATGGCCGGTCAAACGCGCGCCCGACACACCATACGGGTGACCCACCGCAATCGCGCCACCGTTCACGTTCAGGCGGTCGTGCGGAATACCGAGCTTGTCGGCGCAATACAGCACCTGCACCGCGAACGCTTCGTTCAGCTCCCACAGGTCGATGTCTTCGACTTTCAGGCCTGCCTGCTTGAGCAGCTTCGGCACCGCGAACACCGGGCCGATACCCATCTCGTCCGGCTCGCAACCGGCCACCGCAAAGCCGCGGAAAATGCCGAGCGGTTGCAGCCCTTCGCGCTCAGCGACCTTCGCGTTCATCACGACGCAAGCCGACGCGCCGTCCGAGAACTGGCTCGCATTGCCCGCGGTGATCACGCCGCCCGGCATCGCGGTACGAATCTTCGACACGCCTTCGAGCGTCGTGTCGGCACGAATGCCTTCGTCGGCGCTGACGGTCACTTCCTTCGTGAAGAGACGCCCGCTCGCTTTGTCGGCGACGCCGGCCAGCACCGTCAGCGGCACGATCTCGTCCTTGAACTTGCCGGCTTCGAGTGCAGCCGCGGCACGCTGTTGCGAGCGCACGCCGTATTCGTCCTGACGTTCCTTCGAGATCGAGTAGCGCTTCGCGACGTTCTCGGCGGTCTGCAACATCGACCAGTAGATTTCCGGCTTGTTCTTGCTGAGCCAGCCTTCGGTCAGCATGTGGTGGTTCATCTCGTTCTGCACGCACGAGATCGATTCCACGCCACCCGCGACGAACACATCGCCCTCACCGGCAATCACGCGTTGCGCGGCCAGTGCGATGGTTTGCAAACCCGACGAACAGAAACGGTTCACCGTCATGCCCGGCACGCTAACCGGCAAACCGGCGCGCAGTGCGATCTGGCGCGCGATGTTCATGCCCGTCGCGCCCTCCGGATTCGCGCAGCCCATGATCACGTCTTCGATGCGCGCCGGGTCCAGCTTCGCGCGCTCGACAGCGGCCTGTGTCGCATGGCCGCCAAGCGTCGCGCCGTGCGTCATGTTGAAACCGCCGCGCCACGATTTGGCGAGGCCCGTACGGGCGGTTGATACGATTACGGCGTCAGTCATATGTCTCTCCTATGTCGACCCGAGTTGGCGCTTTAGCTGTCGACCCGAGTTGGCGCTTTAGCGCTTACTCGGGTCCCATGCAAAGCTCTTACTCGGGTCCCATGCAAGTTGGCTGGTGATGGTGGGCGCGCTGGCGGATCGCTCAGTCGCCCCACTTCATTCATTTCACTCATTTCGCCTGAGCGGCGGCGCTTCAGCCGTTAAACCCACGGCCCTTGGCCGCGAGCTCCGCGATGCTCGGCGCCAATTGCCAGGCGTCGCCATTCGGGCGCGATGCATAGCGGCGAATCGCGCGCTCGACGTTGTAGAGGCCGACCGTATCCGCGTACAGCATCGGACCGCCGCGATAGAGCGGGAAGCCGTAGCCGGTCAGATAAACCATGTCGATGTCCGACGCCTTCGACGCAATCCCTTCCTCGAGAATCTTCGCGCCTTCGTTGACGAGCGCGAACACGAGACGCTCGACGATTTCTTCGTCGCTGATCTTGCGGCGCTCAGTGTTGGCTTCCTTCGAGAAGGTCGAGATCATCTCGTCGACCACTTTCGACGGATACGCAGTGCGGTCACCCGCTTTGTAGTCGTACCAGCCGCCACCGGTCTTCTGGCCGAAGCGCCCCGTCTCGCACAGACGATCGGCGATCTTCGAGTAGTGCATATCAGGATGTTCCTGATAGCGGCGTTTGCGGATCGCCCAGCCGATGTCGTTACCCGCCAGGTCGCTCATGCGGAACGGGCCCATCGCGAAGCCGAACTTCTCGATCGCCTTGTCCACTTGCGCGGGCAGCGCACCTTCTTCGAGCATGAAGAGCGCCTGGCGGATGTACTGCTCGATCATCCGATTGCCAATGAAACCGTCGCACACGCCCGAGACCACCGCGGTCTTCTTGATCTTCTTCGCAAGCTTCATGACGGTGGCGAGCACGTCTTTCGCCGTGTCCTTGCCGCGCACCACTTCGAGCAGCTTCATAACGTTGGCCGGGCTGAAGAAGTGCATGCCGACCACGTCCTGTGGACGCTTCGTGAAAGCGGCGATCTTGTCGACATCCAGCGTCGACGTGTTCGAGGCCAGGATTGCGCCGGGCTTCGCCACTTCGTCGAGACGCTTGAACACCTGCTCCTTGACGCCGAGTTCCTCGAACACCGCTTCGACGATCAGGTCGGCGTTTTTCAGGTCGTCGTAGGAGAGCGTCGGCGTGATCAAGGCCATGCGCTGTTCCAGCGCTTCGGGCTTCAGCTTGCCTTTCTTGACGGTGGCTTCGTAATTCTTGCGGATCGTGGCGATGCCGCGGTCAAGCGCTTCCTGCTTCGTTTCCAGCAGCGTGACCGGAATGCCCGCGTTGATGAAGTTCATCGCGATGCCGCCGCCCATCGTGCCGGCGCCGATCACGGCCACCTGCTTGATGTCGCGCGCCGGCGTGTCTGGCGGCACATCGGGAATCTTGCTCGCGGCGCGTTCGCCGAAGAACGCATGACGCAGCGCGTGGCTTTCCGGCGTCTGCACGAGCGCGATAAAGCATTCGCGTTCGAATGCAAGGCCCTTGTCGAAACCGCTCTGCACGCCCGCTTCCACGGCGTCGATGCACTTCAGCGGCGCCGGGAAATTCTTCGCCATCGCCGCGACCGTATTGCGTGTGAACTGGATGAAACCGGCGGCATTCGGATGCTCGATCTTGCGGTCGCGCACCTTCGGATGCGGGCCCGTTTTCGCGCCGACCTTGCGGGCGAACGCGAGCGCGGCTTCAGCCAGATCGCCTTCCACGACTTCGTCGAACAGGCCTGAGTCGGCGAGCTTCTCCGACATCACCGGCGCGCCGGAGACAATCATGTTGAGCGCGGCTTCAAGGCCGATTGCGCGCGGCAGACGCTGCGTGCCGCCCGCGCCCGGCAGGATGCCGAGCTTCACTTCCGGCAGCGCGATCTGCGCGCCGGGTGCGGCGATGCGGTAGTGCGCGCCGAGCGCCAGTTCCAGCCCGCCGCCCATCGCGACGCTATGAATCGCGGCGATAACCGGCTTGGCGCTGCCCTCGACGGTCTTGATAACCGTATGGAGGGTCGGCTCCTGGGTCGCCTTCGGCGTGTTGAATTCGGTGATGTCGGCGCCGCCCGAAAAGGCTTTGCCGGCGCCCGTCAGCACGATCGCCTTGATGGCCGGATCGTTCTGCGCGCGCTCGATCCCTTCGACGATACCGGCTCGAGTCGAGAGGCCGAGACCGTTTACGGGGGGATTGTTCAGCGTGATGACGGCCACGCCGTCATGAGTTGTGTAGTCCACTGCCATCTGCCTGCCTCCGTGCGATGAGGCGGCGCATGACGCGCCGCCTGTCCGGTTGATCGAGTCGGCTCATTGTCCGACTTTAGCTCCGATTTCCCCGGGGTCAGCAGGCAGAATACACAAAAAAGCACGCTCGTTCAATTTATCGTTAGACGGGGTTTCCCCTGGCAAGCGGAGTCAGGGGGCAATCCTTCTCGTCTTCGAGCGCGGACGGCAGGATGTGGTCGCGGAAAATGTCGCGCAGTTTGAGCTTCTGCAGCTTGCCGGTGGCCGTATGCGGGAGTTCGTCGACGAAGACGACGTCGTCGGGAATCCACCATCTGGCCACCTTGCCGTCGTAGAACGCGAGCAGTTCCTCGCGCGTCACGTCGAAACCCGCCCGTTTGACGATCACCAGCAATGGCCGTTCGGTCCATTTCGGATGCGCGCAGGCGATGCACGCGGCTTCGGCCACCGCCGGGTGCGCGATCGCGACGTTCTCGATGTCGATCGAACTGATCCACTCGCCGCCCGACTTGATCACGTCTTTCGAGCGATCCGTGATGTGCAGGAAGCTGTCGCGGTCGATGGTGGCGACGTCGCCGGTCGGAAACCAGCCGTCCACCAGCGGCGAATCGTCCTTGCGGAAATACCGGTCGATCACCCAAGGGCCGCGCACGTGCAGATCGCCGAACGCCACACCGTCCCACGGCAGATCGCGCCCGTCTTCGCCGACGATCTTCATATCGACGCCGTACAGCACATGGCCCTGCTTTTCGAGCAGTTTGCGCTGCTCTGCCAACGGACGCTGACTCTGTTCCCACGTCAGTTTCGACAAGGTACCGAGCGGCGACATTTCCGTCATGCCCCATGCATGGATCACCTGCACGCCGTATTCGTCCTCGAAGGCTCGCAGCATGGCCGGCGGACAGGCCGAGCCGCCAATCACCGTGCGATTCAACGAAGAGAAACGCACCTTGGCTTCGCGCAGGTAGTTGAGCAAGCCCAGCCACACGGTCGGCACGCCGGCCGAATACGTGACGCGTTCGTTTTCCATCAATTCATACAGCGATTTGCCGTCGAGATCCTTGCCGGGAAAGACCAGCTTCGCACCGGTCAGCGGCGCGGAATGCGGAATGCCCCAGGCGTTCACATGGAACATCGGCACGACCGGCAGCACGGAGTCGCGCGCGGACAGGCTCATCGCGTCGGGCAGCGATGCACCGAACGCGTGCAGGACTGTCGAGCGGTGCGAGTACAGCGCGCCTTTCGGATTGCCGGTGGTGCCGGACGTATAGCAAAGATAGGACGCCTGCCGTTCGTCGATGGCCGGCCAGTCGTAATGGCCATCCTGCGCTTCCACCAAGGTTTCGTAGCTCAGCACCGGCGTTTGCATCTTCGGCAGATGGTCTTCATCGGCCAGTGCGATCCAGCCGCGCACTTTGGGGCACTGCGGCGCCAGCGCATCGACGAGCGGTGCGAACGTGGTGTCGAAGAGCACGTAGGCGTCGTCGGCGTGGTTGACGATGTAGGCGATCTGATCGGGAAAGAGCCGCGGATTGATGGTGTGGCACACGGCGCCGAAGCCGGTCGTGCCGTAATACGCTTCCAGATGCCGGTAGCCGTTCCAGGCCAGCGTGGCCACCCGCTCGCCGGGTTCGACGCCGAGCGCGATCAGCGCCTGCGCCAGCTGCTTCGCGCGCTTTTCGCAGTCGCGGTAGGTGTAGCGATGCATGTCGCCTTCGATGCGCCGCGACACGATTTCGGTGTCGCCGAAATGCCGCGCGGCATGCGCGAGCAACGAGGACACGGTGAGCGGCACGTCCATCATCTGGCCAAGCAGCGGCGTCGTCATAAAGAGAGGTCTCCTCGCCTTGTTTGCGTCATTGGGGTTGTAGCTCGGGGGCCGCGCGGCGCGCTCCGTTTGAGTCACGTTTGAATCGCACGAAACGCTGCGGCGAGTCCGCGCGGCGTGCGCTGAAGCGGCGCCAGACGCGCTCCGGCAGAAGACGTCCGGCACGCAGGCGCGTGTCTGGCTAAACCTCGGCCTAACAGCCGGCCAGCACCTCCGCGGGCGCGGACTTACAATATCGGTTAATCCAGAGGCGCTCAACATGTCGTTTTCCCCAAGCATTGCAGGGTTATCCGGGCCTTTAGCGGCTCTTTCCGACGCACTGATCACCTCGCCCGAAAGCGCATTTGCGCGGCTCGGCAGCGTGTTTCTGACACGGCTGCCCGCGGCGCCGCTGAGTGCGCCCTACGTGGTTGGGTTCTCCGCAGAGACCGCCGCGTTGCTCGGTTTAGAGCCGGGGCTCCAGAATGATCCGGGGTTCGCCGAACTGTTCTCAGGCAACGCCACGCGTGAGTGGCCTTCCGAAGCGCTGCCGTATGCGTCGGTGTATTCGGGGCATCAGTTCGGCGTATGGGCGGGCCAGCTCGGCGACGGCCGCGCGCTCGGTCTCGGCGAAGTCGAACACAATGGTCAGCGCTTCGAGCTGCAGCTCAAAGGCGCGGGCCGCACGCCCTATTCGCGTATGGGCGACGGCCGCGCCGTGCTGCGTTCGTCGATCCGCGAATATCTGTGTTCGGAAGCGATGCATCACCTCGGCATTCCGACCACCCGCGCGCTGTGCGTGATCGGCTCCGACCAGCCAGTGCGCCGCGAGGAAGTCGAAACCGCGGCGGTCGTCACGCGCGTCGCGCCGAGTTTCGTGCGCTTCGGGCACTTCGAGCATTTCTATTCGAACGATCGCGTCGATGCACTGCGCGCGCTCGCCGATCATGTGATCGAGCGCTTCTATCCGCATTGCCGCGAAGCCGACGATCCGTATCTCGCGCTGCTGAATGAAGCCGTGAATTCGACCGCCGATCTGATGGTCGAATGGCAAGCCGTGGGCTTCTGCCACGGCGTGATGAATACCGACAACATGTCGATCCTCGGTCTCACGATCGACTACGGCCCGTTCGGTTTCATGGACGGCTTCGACGCCGGCTACATCTGCAATCACTCGGACTCGCAAGGCCGCTACGCGTACAAGATGCAGCCGCAGATTGCGTACTGGAACCTCTTTTGCCTCGCACAGGGTCTGCTGCCGCTGTTGGGTGTCAAGCATGAGGAAAGCGTGCGTGGCGACAAGGCGATCGAAGACGCGCAGCGCGTGCTCGGCGGCTTCAAGGAGCGTTTCGCGCCGGCGCTGGAGAAACGCATGCGCGCCAAGCTCGGCCTCGAAAGCGAGCGCGACGGTGACGACACCTTGATCAACCGTCTATTCGAAGTAATGCACGCCAACCGTGCGGATTTCACGCTGACCTTCCGCAATCTGGCGCGCATTTCCAAACACGATGCGAGCTGCGACGCGCCGGTACGTGACCTGTTCCTCGACCGCGCCGCATTCGACGCGTGGGTGAACGACTATCGCGCGCGACTGTCCGAAGAAACACGCGACGACGCCGCGCGCGCCATCGCAATGAACCGCGTGAACCCCAAATTCGTACTTCGTAATCATCTGGCAGAAACGGCGATCCGCCGAGCGAAAGAGAAGGACTTCTCCGAAGTGGAACGTTTGGCAGCCGTCCTGCGCCGCCCGTTCGACGAGCAGCCGGAAAGCGAGGCGTATGCGGGGCTGCCGCCGGATTGGGCCAGCTCGCTGGAAGTGAGTTGCTCTTCGTAACGAGCCCCCAAAACAATCTTGAGACAGGAACCCCGACCATGAACAAGCCCGACGACCTCAACACCGGCGCCCCCGCCGTGCAGAAAGACGACGCCGAGTGGCGCGAACAGCTCTCCGACATCGAATACCAGGTGACGCGCCACGCGGCCACCGAGCGCCCCTTCACCGGCCGCTATCACGACCACTGGGACCGCGGCATCTATGACTGCGTCTGCTGCGGCACGCCGCTGTTCGAATCGGACACCAAGTTCGACGCCGGCTGCGGCTGGCCGAGCTACTTCAAGCCGATCAACGGCGAAGTGATCGCCGAGAAAACCGACCGCACGCACGGCATGCTGCGCATCGAAGTGCAGTGCAAGAACTGCGGCGCACATCTGGGCCACGTGTTCGAAGACGGACCGGCGCCGACCGGTCTGCGTTACTGCATCAATTCGGCTGCGTTACAATTCGAGCCCAAGTAACGCAGCGCGGAGTCCGGCGCCCGTTGAACGATGTGCGGCCGGCGTCTGTCATCAGGCGCGCGCCGGTCGCGACACCCTTCATCCGGCTTGCAAACCGGTCAACCCGGCGGTCGACCCGGCGCGGCAATCATGCTTCGAATGGCGCAACGCGCCGTTCCCGGCTGCCGCGGCGGGTTTTAAGCAGCATCCCTGCCACCGGGCGCCCCGCGCCGCGTCCCCAATTCTCCGACTCTCCAACCCACTCTCCGAATTCCCGACCAGATAATGAAATTCCTGTTCGATCTGTTCCCGATCATCCTGTTCTTCGTCGCCTTCAAGATCTGGGGCATTTTCACGGCGACGGCAGTGGCGATCGTCGCCACGCTGGTGCAGATCGCGTGGGTGGCATTCCGCCACCGCAAGGTCGATCCGATGCTGTGGGTGAGCCTCGGCGTCGTCACCGTCTTCGGCGGCGCGACGCTCGTGCTGCACAACGACACGTTCATCAAATGGAAGCCAACCGTGCTGTACTGGGCGTTTTCGGTCGCGCTGATCATCTCGCAACTGGCCTTCAACAAGAACCTGATCGAAGCGATGATGGGCAAGCAGATCACGCTGCCGCACGCGATCTGGGGCAAGCTGAACATCGTCTGGGCGATTTTCTTCGTGCTGCTGGGGCTGGTGAACCTGTTCGTCGCGTACAACTACACGACCGACCAGTGGGTCAATTTCAAGCTGTTCGGCGCCACCGGGTGCCTGGTGGTATTCATCGTCGGACAGAGTTTGTGGCTGTCGAAGTATATGAAGGAAGAATGACATGACGAGCGATGTGTTCATGCACGCCACGACCGCCGAGCGCGCCGCGCTGATCGAGGCGCGCCTCACCGCGGCGCTCGCGCCGGTCGCCTCGATCCGGATCACGGATGACAGCGCGCAGCACGCGGGCCACGCGGGCGCCTCCGCCGGCGGTCATTTTTCTGTCACGATCGTGGCTGCCGCATTCGCCGGGAAAGCCCGCGTGGCGCGGCATCGCATGGTGTATGATGCGCTGGCCGATGCCATGCAGCGCGGCATTCACGCCCTTGCAATCACGGCGTATACGCCCGAAGAATTTGCTTTGTTGCCCCGCTAGGAAACCTTTCGATGACCTTGAAGAAAACCCGCCTTTGGGTATTGCTGGCTGCATTTGCGGCCGCACCTGCATTCGCACAGAACATCGCCGTCGTGAACGGCACGCCGATTCCGAAAGCACGCGCCGACGCGTTGATCGATCAACTGGTTCATCAAGGCCAGCAAAACACGCCGCAACTGCAAATGGCCGTGCGCGAAGAGCTGGTGAACCGCGAGATCCTGATGCAGGAAGCGCTGCGCCGCGGCCTGCCGAATCGTCCGGATATCAAGGCGCAAATCTCCGTTGCCCAACAAACCGTCGTGCTGCGCGCGCTGATCGAAGACTTCGTGAAGAACAACACGCCGACCGACGCCGAAGTCACCGCGCGTTACAACGCGCTGATCAAGGACGCGGGCGGCAAGGAATATCACCTGCACCACATCCTGGTCGACAACGAACAGCAAGCCAAGGATCTGATCGCCAAGATCAAGGCCGGCGCAAGCTTCGAAGACCTTGCCAAGCAATTCTCGAAGGACCCGGGATCGGGCAAGAACGGCGGCGATCTGGACTGGTCGGATCCGAAGGCCTACGTGCCTGAATTCGCGGACGCGGCCACGCATCTGCAGAAAGGCCAGATGACGGACACGCCGGTGCATACGCAATTCGGCTGGCACATCATCCGTGTCGACGACGTGCGCAACATCGCGCCGCCGCCGCTCGAGCAAGTGCGTCCGCAGATCGTGCAGCAAATCCAGCAGGAAAAGCTGCAGGCGTTCGAAGAAGGCCTGCGTAAGAACGCGAAGATTCAGTAAGCAGTTTTTGCGCTGCCGCTTCGGAATAAAAAAACCGCCCTCGGGCGGTTTTTTGTTTCTGCGTGCGCTTCAACCCAACCAGCGGCGTGCGTTCTGGAACACGCGCAGCCACGGGCTCGCGTCCGTGCTGCCCTCACCCCAACCTTCCGGATGCCAGCTCATCTGCACCGCGCGATGCACGCGCTCGGTGTGCGGCATCAGCACGCTGAAGCGGCCATCAGGCGTCGTAACCGACGTGATGCCATTTGGCGAACCGTTCGGGTTGAACGGATACTGCTCCGTTGCCTGCCCACGGTGATCGACGTAACGCATCGCCACAGCCACCTTCGACGCATCGCCTTGCTGCGAGAAGTCCGCATAACCTTCGCCGTGCGCAATCGCCACCGGAATGCGCGAGCCTTCCATGCCGGCGAAGAAGATCGACGGCGAAGCCTGCACTTCGACCAGCGAGAAGCGCGCTTCGAATTTCTCCGACTTGTTGCGCGTGAACTTCGGCCAGGCTTCGGCGCCCGGAATCATCGACGCGAGGCTGCTCATCATCTGGCAGCCGTTGCAGATGCCCAGTGCGAACGTGTCTTCGCGGCCGAAGAACGCGGCGAACATATCGGCCAGTTGCGAGTTGAAACGGATCGCCTTCGCCCAGCCTTCACCGGCGCCCAGCGTATCGCCGTATGAGAAGCCGCCGCACGCCACCGCACCGGCGAAATCCGCCAGGTTGGCGCGGCCGGCCAGCAGGTCGCTCATGTGCACGTCGTGCGCGTCGAAGCCGGCGCGGTCGAATGCATAAGCCGTTTCGAGGTGCGAGTTCACGCCCTGCTCACGCAGGATCGCGACACGCGGGCGTGCGCCCTTGCCGATGAACGGTGCGGCGACATCTTCCGAAGGATCGAACGTGAGAACCGGCGAGATGCCCGGATCGGCCGCATCGGAGAGCGCATCGTATTCAGCATCGGCACAAGCCGGGTTGTCGCGCAGACGCGAAATACGCCAGCTCACTTCGCTCCACGCGCGATGCAATTCGGTACGCGGTGCGTCGTAGATCTTCTTCGCGTCGCGATAGATTTCGATCGTATCGCGCTCGTTGGTCTTGCCGATCACGTGCGAGCATGCCGACAGACCGTGTTCGCGCAATGCGCCCAGCACCGCGTCGCGATCCGCTGCGCGCACCTGAATGACGGCGCCAAGTTCTTCGGTGAAGAGCGCGCGGATCGTGCGGTCTTCACGACGGCCACTGGTCTGCTTCGCCCAGTCTTTCGCGTCGCCGAAATCGGATTCGTGGTTCGGATCGAGTATCAGCATGTCGACGTTCAGCGACACGCCGACGTGGCCCGCAAACGCCATTTCGCAAACCGTCGCCCACAGGCCGCCGTCCGAGCGGTCGTGGTACGCGAGCAGCTTGCCGTCGCTATTGAGCGACTGGATCGCGGTGAAGAAACGCTTCAGATCTTCTGGATCGTCGACGTCCGGCACCGTGTCGCCGACCTGCTGCGTGACTTGCGCGAGAATACTGCCACCCAGACGATGCTTGGCGCGGCCAAGGTCGATCGCGATCAGCACGGAGTCGCCCACGTCGCCCGCGCTGCGCAGTTGCGGCGTGAGGTGCTTGCGTACATCTTCGACCGGCGCGAATGCCGAGATGATCAGCGAGACCGGCGCGACGACTTCCTTCGCCACGCCACGATCTTCCCACTTGGTGCGCATGGACAGCGAATCCTTGCCCACCGGTATGCTGATGCCGAGCGCCGGGCACAACTCCATGCCAATGGCCTTGACCGTGTCGTACAGCGCGGCGTCTTCGCCCGCTGCGCCGCATGCGGCCATCCAGTTTGCCGACAGCTTGAGTTTATCGAGCGACGCGATCGGCGCCGCCGCGATGTTGGTGACTGCCTCGCCGACTGCCATGCGGCCCGACGCCGGCGCGTTGATCACGGCGAGCGGCGTACGCTCGGCCATGGTCATCGCTTCGCCGCGGAAGCCCGCGTAGTCCATCGTCGTAATCGCGACGTCGGCCACCGGCACTTGCCACGGGCCGACCATCTGGTCGCGCGCGGTCGTGCCGCCCACCGAGCGGTCGCCGATCGTGATCAGGAACGACTTGCTGGCCACCGTAGGGTGACGCAGTACGCTGACCGCGACTTCCGACAACGCGATGCCCGTAACATCCACCGGCTCGAGTTTCTGCTCGACGCGTTTGACGTCGCGATGCATGCGCGGCGCCTTGCCAAGCAGCACTTCCATCGGCATGTCGACCGGCTCGTGTGCGGCGTCCTCGTTCGATTCGGAATCGAGCACCTTCAACTGACGTTCAGCCGTAGCCGTGCCGACCACCGCGAACGGGCAACGCTCGCGCTCGCACATGGCTTCGAAGGCCGGCAGATCGGCCGGCGCAATCGCGAGCACGTAGCGCTCCTGCGCCTCGTTCGACCAGATTTCGCGCGGCGACAAACCGCTCTCTTCCAGCTGGATCTTGCGCAGATCGAAGATCGCGCCCTTGCTGGCGCCGTCCACGACTTCCGGAAACGCGTTCGACAGACCGCCCGCACCCACGTCGTGAATACTCAGAATCGGGTTCTTCTCGCCGAGCTGCCAGCACGCGTTAATCACTTCCTGCGCACGGCGCTCGATTTCCGGATTGCCGCGCTGGACCGAGTCGAAGTCGAGTTCGGCCGTGTTGGTGCCCGTCGCCATCGAACTGGCGGCGCCGCCGCCCATGCCGATGCGCATACCCGGGCCGCCGATCTGGATCAGGAGCGACCCTTCCGGCAGATCGTGCTTGTGCGTGTGTTGATCCGAAATATTGCCGATGCCGCCGGCGATCATGATCGGCTTGTGATAGCCGCGCACCAGACCCGCGACGTTCTGCTCGTAAGCGCGGAAATAGCCACCCAGATTCGGCCGGCCGAATTCGTTGTTGAACGCGGCGCCGCCGAGCGGGCCGTCGATCATGATTTGCAGCGGCGATGCGATGCGGTCAGGACGGCCGTAAGCTTCGTGCTTGTCGTCCGGGTTCCGGTGGGCCAGCGGCTGCGCGGCGTCACGGGCGTTTTCCCAGGCTTCGACGCCGTCCGGCAATTCCAGATTCGACACCGTGAAGCCCGCCAGACCCGCCTTCGGACGCGCGCCGCGGCCGGTCGCGCCTTCGTCGCGGATTTCGCCGCCCGCGCCGGTCGAAGCGCCCGGGAACGGCGAGATCGCGGTCGGGTGGTTGTGCGTTTCCACCTTCATCAAGGTGTGCGTCAGTTCGACGTTGCGGCGATAGTGCTCGGGCATCGCGCCGGGTTCAGCCGGCGTGCGCGGGAACCAGCGCTCAGCCACGCCGCCCGCCATGATCGCCGAGTTGTCCGAATACGCGACGATCGTGCCTTGCGGGTTCAGCTTCTCCGTGTTGCGGATCATGTTGAACAGCGAGATGTCCTGCTTCTCGCCGTCGATCGTCCAGTCCGCGTTGAAGATCTTGTGACGGCAGTGTTCGCTGTTGGCTTGCGCGAACATCATCAGTTCCACGTCAGTCGGGTTGCGGCCGAGTTTCGTGAAGGCGTCGACGAGGTAGTCGATTTCGTCGTCGGCGAGCGCGAGGCCCAGTTCCGTGTTCGCCGCCTCCAGCGCGCCACGGCCGTTGCTCAACACGTCGACGGTTTGCAGCGGCTTGGCCGGCAGTTCGTCGAACAGATGCAGTGCGTGGTCACGCGAGGGCGACACGCTTTCGGTCATGCGGTCGTGCAGCGCCGCGGCGACGGCCGCGCGGGCTTCGTCGGAGAGCGCCTTCTTGCCGCCCAGCAGACCGCTTTTCAGCGTGACCGTGTATTCGACACCGCGCTCGATACGGCGCACCTGCGTGAGACCGCAGAGGTGAGCAATATCGGTTGCCTTGCTGGCCCACGGCGACACCGTGCCGAAGCGCGGCACCACGAGGAAGGTTTCGGCCGCGCCGCGCTCTTTGGTTTCTTCGAGCGGATCGCCATAGTGCATCAGCGCTTCGATCTTCGCGTTGTCTTCCGCGGACAGCGGGGTTTGCGCGTTGACGAAGTGCAGATATTGCCCGCGCACGCCGGTGATGTTGGCGTCGATGCGCGTAAGCGTGTCGAGCAGGCGGGTTTGACGGAAATCGGAAAGGGCCGAAGCGCCGGGGAAACACGAGAAGTGGGCCATGGACTTGACGTTGCGTCGCTAATGATGCCGATGAGTCGCGCGTGAAGGCGACGTGAGGCGGAAAGGAAGTCCGAGATTATACCCCGGGAACGGCCTTCCAACGGGCGTCGCACCAGGGTTTTGGCGGGGTCTGCGTGGCCGGTCTGACGTTTTGACTGCTATCATTCGCCCTTTCACCAGATCGGCGCAGGCAGCCTGAGCAATCCCGGGCAGTGCGCCGCATGCCACGCTTAACGGGAACGCGGCGTTTCGGCGTCCCGCCGGCAAATCGAATCAGATCATGGATGTCATCGTCATTGGCGGCGGGATTGTGGGCGTCGCCACCGCTTATCAACTGCGCGCGGCCGGTCACCGGGTATGCGTCGTCGAGCGCCACGCAACGGTCGCGCAAGGCGCGACCTATGGGCACGGCGGCACCGTGCTGCCGACCCCGCTCGACGTCTGGTTCGGCCCGACTTTCATGGCGAGCCGTCAGGGCGCCAAAAACGGCGTGATCAGCAAGACCGGCTTCAACGGGCCGGCGCGCCAGTTCATCAAGCAACTGGCCGCTTTGCAGGAGCCGGAGGCGTTCAGCCGCCAGTACGCGCGGCTGCGTCCGTTGATCGAAGCATCGCGCGAGGCGATGGCCGACGTCGAAGCGCGCTTCGGGCTGGAATTCGAGCAGGCGAGCGGCCTGCTCTATCTGGTGCGTTCCGAGCAGGAATGGCAGCAGACCCAGACCGCGCTCGAGCTGCTGCGCCAATACGAAGTCCCGCACCATGTGCTCACGCCGGCCGAATGCGCCGCGTTCGAGCATTCCGTGCGGACCGAGCCGGAATTCGCTGGCGGCGTGCTGTTCGACCACGAGCGCACGGCCAACTGCCCGCTTTTCGCGAAACTGATCAAGCAAACCCTCGATACCCAGGGCGGCGTGCAATTCATGCTGGGCTGCGAAGTCTCGGCGATTCGCCTCGAAGGTCAGCGTGCCGCGGTGGAACTGGCGCCACGGCCTGGCATGGCATCGCGTTCACGCGAAGTCGACGTGATCAACGCCGATGCGATCGTCGTCGCTGCAGGTTACGGCAGTCTGCCGCTGCTCGAACGGCTGGGGCTGCGGCTGCCGTTGCATCCGCTGCGCCTGCATAACCTGGTGGCGCCGATCGCCCATGAGGAATGCGCACCGCACGTCGCGATTGTCGACGCGGTCAAGCGGATTACGGTCAGCCGCATGAATCATCGCCTGCGGGTTGCGGGCGGCGCGGTTTTGCAAAGTGCTGGGCAGATCGACAAGCCGCTCGGCGAAGCGTTGACTAAGGAAGCGCTGGCGCTGCTGGGCCAGGCGACTCACGACTGGATTCCGGGCGCTGCCCGGATCTCCGCAGCCTTGCCGTGGGAAGGCGTAAAGCTGCTGTCGCCGGACGGAATGCCTGTGATCGGCAATGCGCTTCATCCGCGTCTGTTCGTGAACGCCGGCCACGGGCCGGCCGGTTGGGGTCTGGCATGCGGGGCAGGCAAGCTGATCGCCGACCTGATCTCGGACAAGACCCCCGACGTTCCCGCGGACACGCTGGCTGCGCTGCGCGCGGACCGATTCCAGTAAATGGCGCGGCGGGAGCATATCGGCACTACCATAGTGGCTCCCAACGCTTCCTCACCTTGCCCAAGGTGAACTCCAAGCCTCGCCATGACAGTGCCCGAATCCACGCTCCCGACATTAATCAGCCCGCACAACCGCGCGTTGCCGCTGCTCACGCTAACCGACCTGCGAATCCTTGAAACCCAGGCCGCGGCGGCACTGCCTCAGCACACCCTGATGTCTCGCGCCGGCAAAGCAGCCGCGAGCTACCTGCAAGAGCTGATCACCCGCGACACATCGATCGAAAAATCGAAGCACAAGGTATGGGTCGTAGCAGGCCCGGGCAACAACGGCGGCGACGCATTGATCGTGGCCGCGGAGCTACGCCGCGCAAGTATCGCCGTAGATCTTTGCATGCCGCTTGAAGTCAAGCCGGACGACGCCCGCTGGGCGCTCGACACCGCCCGGGCCGCAGGCGTAGCCATTACATCGACACCGCCGGCTTCGCTGGAAAGCTATACATGGCTGGTGGACGGCATGTTCGGCATCGGTCTGACCCGCCCTCTGGAGGGCGTCTTTGCTGCCATCGCCCGCCAGCTCTCACAACGCACGAAAGCAAAGTCCAGAAAAGGCGGCGTCCTGGCGCTCGATACGCCAAGCGGCCTCGACAGCGACACCGGCACGGTCGTCGGCGAAAAACAGGGGCAAGGCGGGGGGCAAGGCGAAAGCCAGAACGACAGCACCGCAGTCCACGCCACCCATACGATCACCTTCATCGGCGCAAAGCCCGGCCTCTTCACGGCGCAGGGCCGCGATCTTGCCGGCACGGTAACGGTGGCGCCGATCGGCATTGACAGCACCTCCCGCACGGCCGTGCAACTCAACGCGCCGGCGCTGTTCACCGACTTCCTGCCGCCGCGCGACTTTGCCACCAACAAGGGCACCTTCGGCAGCCTCGCCGTGGTCGGCGGCGACACCGGCATGTGCGGCGCGCCGATCCTCGCCTCGCGCGCGGCGCTCTACGCCGGTGCGGGCAAAGTACACGTTGCCTTGCTCGGCGACGGCGCCCCGCCCTACGATCCGCCGCATCCCGAACTGATGCTGCATGCGATCGACGATCTGCCGCTCGACAAAATGGACGCGCTCGCCGTCGGTTGCGGCATGGGTCTGCGCGACATCGCCACGCGTGTCATGCACGACGTGCTGACGCTCGACGTACCCAAACTGTTCGACGCCGACGCGCTCAATCTGATTTCGGCAGACTCATCGCTCGCGGCCGAAGTCACCGCGCGCGGCGTACAAGGTGATCCCTGCGTGCTCACGCCGCATCCGTTGGAAGCCGCGCGCCTGCTCGGCACCAATGCGCGAAGCGTGCAACGCGACCGCCTCGCCGCAGCGCGGGCACTAGCCGCGCGTTTTGCCGCGGTAGTCGTGCTGAAAGGCACGGGCACGGTTATCGCCGCGCCGGACGGCCGCGTCGCGATCAATCCGACCGGCAATGCCGCACTCGCGACAGGCGGCACCGGCGACGTGCTCGGCGGCATCATCGGCGCACTGCTTGCCCAGCATCTGCCGCGTTACGAAGCCGCGCTGGCAGGCGTCTACCTGCACGGCCTCGCCGCCGACACGCTCAGCGCGCAAGGCCACGGCCCAGCCGGTTTGACGGCGGGTGAACTCGCCCCGATGGTGCGAACTTTGCTCAACCGTATGTTCTATCCGGCAACGGGTGGATGATTCAGCGGGTGAATGAAGCGCCCCATGCAGCGCCTCAAACGGGGTGTCCTGAACGTGGCGCCCCATCCCACAGTTTGCATGGGACTCCCAAACCGCTGCCACCCGTCACACAACGCCGTTATACTGATTGACTGCGCCGCGCGTCGGGTTCATCGCGGGTTACGGCGAAATTTCGGTGAGCCGTTCGATTCCGGGCGGACTCGCGAAGTTTCCCCGTAACCCACCGCGAACCCCACCGCGCGGCATCGCTCTAACAGCATCGTTGCATCATCCTCGGCAGCGCTTCACGCGCGCGCCTTTCTTCGTGCCCCTTCGTTAGACGGACGCTATGACGCAGAACTCGCTCCCCTCCTGGTCCTCGCTGCAAACGCATTACGAGAAGATTCGCGATGCGCACATGCGCGACTGGTTCGCCCCCGAGAACGATCCCGCCCCTACCCGTGCTGAGCGCTTTGCGTTCACGGGCGGCGGTCTCGCGGCCGATTTTTCGAAGAACCGCATCACCGACGAAACCCTGAAACTGCTGGCGGAACTCGCGCGCGAAGCCGGCGTCGAGAAGCGCCGCGACGCGATGTTCGCGGGCGAAGTCGTCAACCCGACCGAAGGCCGCGCCGCATTGCACACCGCGCTGCGCGCCACTGATCCGAAGGCTCCATTCCATGCGGAAATCCTGGCCGAACGCGCCAGGATGGCCGCGTTCGCCGACAAGGTCCGCAGCGGCGAGTGGACCGGCTACACCGGCAAGCGGATTCGCTACGTCGTGAACATCGGCATCGGCGGCTCGGACCTCGGGCCGAAGATGGTCGTGCACGCGCTGCATCATCTGGCTACGCCCGAGATCACCACGCACTTCGTGTCGAACGTGGACGGCGCGGATCTGTACAACGTGATGCAGATGATCGATCCCGAAGAGACGCTTGCGATCATCGTCTCCAAGACCTTCACGACGCTCGAAACGATGACCAATGCGCGCTCGCTGCGCGACTGGTTCATCGAGAAAGGCTGCCCGGAGAGTGCGCTGGCGAAGCACTTCGTCGGCGTGTCGGCGAACCCGGCCGAGGTGGTCAGGTTCGGCATCGCGAAAGAGAATGTGTTCGAGATGTGGGACTGGGTCGGTGGGCGTTATTCGCTGTGGTCGGCAGTGGGTCTGTCGATCATGATCGCGATCGGGCCGAAACAGTTCGACGAACTGCTGGCCGGCGCCAACGAGATGGACCAGCATTTCCGCGACGCGCCGCTCGAGAAGAATCTGCCGGTGCTGCTCGGCATGATCGGCATCTGGTATCGCAACTTCTTCGGCTCGCAAAGCTATCTGGTCGCGCCATATTCGGAAGCGCTGCATTTCCTGCCGTCGTATCTGCAACAGCTCGAAATGGAGAGCAACGGCAAGTCGGCGCGTCTCGATGGCGCAATGGTCGACTATCCGACCGCCGCCGTGACCTGGGGCGAACCGGGCACGAACGGTCAGCATGCGTTTTTCCAGATGCTTCATCAGGGCCCGACGATCGTGCCGATCGATTTCATCGCCGTGTTGACGCCGGAGCATCCGCTCGTCAGTCATCATCCGAAGCTGCTCGCGAACTGTTTCGCGCAAAGCGAAGCACTGATGCTCGGTCGCACGCTCGAAGAAGCAAAGAAGGTTGCCGGTGCGGACAAGCCGGAACTCGCGCCGCATCTGGTGTTTCCGGGCAACCGTCCGACCAGCACGCTGCTGGTCGATGCACTCACCGCGCGTTCGCTCGGCGCATTGATCGCGCTGTACGAGCATAAGGTGCTGGTGCAGGCATCGGTATGGGACATCAACCCGTTCGATCAATGGGGCGTCGAGTTGGGCAAGATCCTCGGCAAGGTGGTCGAGGCGGATCTGACGTCGGCAAGCGTCGATGAGAAGAAGCATGACTCGTCGACGTCGGCGTTGATCGCGCGGGCGCGGGCTGCCTTGAAGCGATGAGCGTAACGGCGCGCTTGCCCGTGCCGCATGCGCTGATTGCTCACGGGCGCGTGGTTAGCGGCGTTGCGTTATCGAGTTGCATGAGATGAAAAGCAAAGCGGGCCCTTGTGGCCCACTTTGCTTTATACGACCGAGTGACGCGTGGCTGGCACGCTTCCTAGGCCAGACGTCCCGCTTCGATGGTCACCGTCGTATCGCAGCGGCGCGCCAGCTCGATGTCGTGCGTGACGAGGATCAAGGTGGCGCCGTTCGCACGGTTCATCTCGAACATCAAATCGATCACCGCGTGACCGGTGGCTGCATCGAGACTGCCGGTCGGCTCGTCGGCGAACAGAATCGCCGGATGGGTGACAAAGGCCCGCGCGAGCGCGACCCGTTGCTGTTCGCCGCCCGACAGCAGCTTCGGATAGTGCCCGGTGCGCTTGGCGAGCCCCACCTGCTCCAGCAATCCGCGCGCACGCGCCGCGGCCTCGCGCGTACCGATGCCGCCTTGCAGTTCGAGCGGAAGGGTGACGTTTTCGAGCGCCGTCAAATGCGGCATCAGTTGAAACGACTGGAACACGAAACCGACCGAACCGCTGCGCAACGCAGCACGCTCATCTTCGTCCAGTTCGGTGAGCTCGCGACCAAGCAGCCGAACCGAGCCAGAGCTCGCACTGTCCAATCCTGCGAGCAAGCCGAGCAGCGTAGACTTGCCCGACCCGGATGCACCGACGATCGCCACACTGCTGCCGGCATCGATAGCAAGATCGATGTCCTCGAGAATCGTCAGTTCGCCTGTTGCATCCTTAACCTTCTTGCACAAACCCCGCACTTCAATGACTGGATCAGTTTTGTTTAGCATGGTGAAGCGTAGGTTGAAAGTGCGCGCCGTAGCGACGGCGCTGACTACTGCATTCGGCCCGGCCGTGCTGGCCGCAACCCTGTTTTCATTGCCCTTCCCAGCCCATGCGGCCAACCCGCCCGAACAGGCCAAGCCGGTGATCGTCGTGCTCGGCGACAGCATCTCCGCCGAATACGGCTTGCCCCGCGACACTGGCTGGGTTGCCTTGATGCGCCAGCGCCTCACCGATGAGCGAATCGATTATAGCGTCGCCAATGCGAGCATCAGCGGCGACACCACGAGCGGTGGCCGGGCCCGCCTGCCGGCGCTCCTGCAACGGCTCAAGCCGAGTATCGTGATCGTCGAGCTCGGCGCCAACGATGCATTGCGCGGCGTGCCGCTCGCCACAACCGAAGACAACCTGCGCACGATCATCGAGCAGGCTCAACAAGGCCACGCGAAGGTCGTGCTGGTCGGCATGTATGTACCACCCAATTACGGCCCCGACTACACGCAAAAGTTCCACGGCCTGTACGGCGAACTCTCGAAGCAATTGCGCGTGCCGTTGGTGCCCTTCCTGCTGGCCGGCATCGCCGACAAACCGGAGATGTTTCAGGCGGATCAGATCCATCCCACGCAGCAGGCACAGCCGGTGCTACTCAACAACGTGTGGCCGGCTATCAAGCCACTCCTTCGCGCAAGTTCGCCGCACTGAAAAGCTCGCTAACAACTTGTTTCCGGTAATTGGGGAGCGCGGATCGGCAAGATCGCTCCGACTTTCGTAATCCCGCGCAACCCGGCTCGATTCTGAGCGACTTCTGAGGAGATAACGTGAAATATTTACCGTTAATCGCTTTGACCGTGGCAATTTCTGCATCCGCCGCTCAACCGCCTGTCGGCGTCCAATCCGTGGGCCAAAGCCAGCAGCCGCCGAAGGCCGTCGCTACGTGCATCGCGCACAAGTGGGCCGATAGCTCGCAACAGCAAGTCGTGTCGCAAGACATCATGGCTAACGACCAGGCAATGGATGTCTATATGCCGGGTCAGCAGCCGCCTAACGGCGCAGCAGCCGTCGTGCGGCCCTCCTACACCGGCCCGGGTTCATGGGTCGGCTTCCGCGCCAATGGCGCTGCGGGCAGCGATGCCACCAGTTCGATCAGCGCTTGCCTCTAGGCGGCTGACGGCATAACAAGCCGCGCTCCCGAGCAGAACGTTTGACGCGCTTGCACTCGTCAAATAAAAATGCCCCGCAATTGCGGTAATGCCGTTCAGTTAGCACTGAACGGCATTTTCATTTGCAGAGCAGGAAGAGGTTGTAAACGGCGCGCCGGGATGTTAACTTTTCGGCACGATGCTCTCAGCCCACCTTACCTATCTGATCGA